>Ga0210059_1003870_pt1 | contig 24076 bp, 11 predicted proteins | sample Ectturendosymbi2_FD_188042 | JGI IMG/M metagenome (GOLD analysis project Ga0210059, IMG submission 188042) | Ecteinascidia turbinata endosymbiont from Florida, USA - Sample 2 (SPAdes) (version 2) | ecosystem: Host-associated > Tunicates > Ascidians > Unclassified | place: Key West, Florida...
TGACATGTGGTAGACTATTTATAGATAAATGCTATAAAATTAGTGGAGACTGCTTAAGTCGGATTGTGCGACACACCGTTGTTTTCTGACAAGCCGCAACATAAAGCCTCAAATTACATTCACGTTTTGAACCATTTCGTGGAACCTGACGAAGAGTATCAAAACAACAAAGAAATTTTCACCGGGTTATGGACAGTTGACAGTCATTTTTTCCATATTATTCATTCAGTCTAAACTTTTTGCTACGTTGGCAATCCATTTATATCCGACGAAACAGCGCTTTTCATAACCTCACTCGGTTTGACGCGTTTACTTCGTCATTTCACAAATTCACTGCAAACCACATTCATGGTCGTCGGAAGGGTGGCAAGTCTCCCTGGATTTTGAACTTGACATTTTCCTATAAAATGTTTACCAAAAGAAGGCGGTTTTCGTAGTTTCGAGTGGGAAAAATAAAATTTTGCCACATTTGGCCCCGTCTAGAAAAATATTTTTGCCTAGCCGTGGAAAAATCTACTATTGTCCCCTCTGGAAAAAAATCCTCGCGATGCCCATGCTGAATTAATACCACATTTACTTCATCACGTGTGCGTGGTATTTCTCAAACCTTCACAGTAATTCTCTGCAACGCTTCAGCATAAGTGATTCCGTTTTGTTATGCAGAGATTTCGGGTGATTTACTTTCTGTGAATATCACGAAAGATCTGTATACACGTTGCTGATCATCGTTTTGGCTTATATAGGTTTGAATATCGTAGAATGATTTTACAGGTATATACAAGCGATTTCGGCAGCTCGTGGGTGTTGTGAAAACAAATTCGCTGCAAATTTTCTCTTCTATTCAACGTCTCCGCTAAATGTCAAACAGCAGCAAAAGCACTTCATGCAGCAAAGAAACGTACCTATGACCGCGTTGTTTTGTTTCGGCGGTACCGAAAACGCGTCTTGAATATTTGACAGAAAGCGTCTTGCCATATTATACAGATTGCCAAATGCCATCTTTTATCTATTTAGATTAACTGTGTGACAATCCGATTGCTGCTCGACGCCCACTGCAAAAATTATTCATAATTGCCGGCCGCCGCAAACACATACGCGAGTTGGGCACTGGGTATACGAGACTGCTAATTCGGATTCGGATGCTGCTGGCATCCATTAAAATTTGGCTCCACAATTCAGCAGCAACTGTGCACTGGCGTTTCGAATTTAATTTTTAAACTCTTCTTGCTGCAGTCATCCACTCGAATTTGGCTGCTTACATCGCGGTAGCAATCCAATAAAATTTAACAAGAAATCCTACAGCAACCCTTTCATATTTGGCTGCAAATATGTAGCAGGAACTGTGCCCAGATGTTTCGAATACAACTCTGCATTAGCCTCCCTTCATAGTACCTTCATAATACCTCTCTATCAGACATTTTCTGCAGTTGGCATCAACCTAATTATTTGTTAATGTTCCAGCGCTGCACGAAAAAACGTGGAGTTTTCCTCATCCTTTGGGTCTCATCGCGTATAAACTGGTCTTCTACATTTTGTAACGTGAGCACCAGTCGCCAATAAAGCGGATTCTGCAACTGCGTGGTCCGTGGAACGGAATCGCACTGATGTTTAGCCGGCTATGAAGCATCAACGAAACAATCCCCACGGGACGCACTCGAGCAGCCGCGGAAGATATTTTGTTGAGCAGTCCGTTTCCAGTCCAAAACTTTGCTCTTCGGGTATCGATTTTGCTGTATACGCAACCACACACTGCCCGCTGCATGGACAAAAATATCCAGCGATAATGTTGCTTGCGGCTGACGACAGCTAGGCCTCGCTATGCCGGCCATTGGCTTCTGGATCGGAAGGACCACGTTGGTTCAGGTCACAAACCTGTCTGAGCTCTCACTGCACATGCTGCCAGATTTACTTGCAAACGGGCTCGCAACTTCGCTTACAATAGGTGATATTTTGTGCAGCGCCAGAAACGCTTCCGATCAATTGAAACGCATACAAAGTCAAGATTTGTTTTTTCGACAGCGAATCATAAAACGCGAGCGTAGTGTGAATGCGCGAAAGCTACCTCCATCGTGACCGGACCAATAACCTTGATTCCCTCGCATATGCGGCGAATGTCACCCGTGTTGAAAGCTGTTTGTCTCAGAATCATGGTTAATATAGGATTTATCTAGACCAGCTATGTCCCACTCGCGGTCCAATCAAAGGTTTTGTGCGACCCAGTTTTGTAAAAGTAGCTTGCATACTGACAACTTGTCCTTGTTTTGATATTCTTAAATTTGACATGTTTGAAGAAGGTGGTCTTCAGTGCCACTTTATCACGTCTGTTACCATTGCAGTTAGGATTCAAACGCTTTGAGTGCATTAGGTAAAGCTACATTTGGTTTGCTAAGATCAAAGTAAGCCTTTCAATGTGCCGCCCTCTCATTAATATGTCATTCAGTGTGTGGCCCTGGTTAAGATAGTGACATAAGTTTTGGCTCAGTAAGTCATTTGGGTTGGACATAGCTGATCTAGACAGAGTATACAAAAGCGCCCCACCATAACGCAATTTACACGTGCAGAGGGCAGGTGTTAATTGGTACACGCAGTCGATACTGAAGAGGAACAAATACTGAAGCAACACCCCGGCAGCTAACGGGCTCGTTCTTACACATGATGCGTTGCACTTGCACAGTAGGATAAAATGAAGATTGTAAAGATCGTAAGACTTTGAAGCTGACAAAAAGGTTGAATGAAAAATGCCCATAAATCATTTCTTTTCAAGGCATTAAATGTTTTGACGAAATAGATTACTTGATGCTGACGAACATCTACCTTTTTGGAGATGCAATGCTTGTACTGCATTGCAAAAATCGATAGGCGTTGTTGTAGGCTATACCAAGTTGTTTAAATACCAGATTTTATTTGGGCACTGCTCGACTTCTGAACTACTATTAACGAACGCACTGCAGGGCTGCCACTGCATTGACTTCCCTTGTTCCTGAAGTGATATATTTGCAATGAAATGCGCGCTGCAGGGTGTTCATAACTAGCAGTTCACAAATTGTCAGCAGTTTTGTGTAGACGCAGCCGGTTTTATCCCTCTTGAGAAGAGGGCAGCGACACAGTCTTAGCTTTCTCTTACCAAACGAGTTTTACCTGCGAATTTTGAAAGAATTTTCTCTAAGCTCAAAATTCAAAATCCTGTTTAGCCTATATTGTACTGTGAGCAAAGCAGGGCGGATCCTACCTTTTGGGTGAGGCTAAGAGTGTCAATTCAACACTTTGTCATGTGACACAATTTAAATTTGCGGTGTTAAAGCGAAAGTTATCGGGGGTTGAAAGGGCATTAGGCCTCCACTTCTCGAAGTTTGTCCCTGAAATATGTTTCTGGTACCCACCATGGTGAGAATGTGATGGCGTAACGGACGCATGATTAAATGTTACCAGTATAGATAACAAACGAACAAAAAGATTTTCAATAATGAGATTTATAAAGTTATGCATAATCTGTACAAAACCTTATCTGGGAAATCTGCGCTCAACAATGTAATCTGCATTCTCTCACTTAAACGTACAAAATTAACAGAATGATTCGCACTCATCGTTAGCTCAAACATTTTTATCAGTCTCCATCACATCGTACTGCTCTGTTTCTGCCAATATTGCATGACTTGCTCATCCTCCATGCTGTCTTTTTGTACTTAATTGGTTTGCTAAGACTGCGACTCTGAAATAACATTTCACTGTTGATTCAGTATTCGCTATATCAACCTGACGAAACTATAATGAAAGATTAGACCTAGGGTTCACTTCACATCACAGTATTCTGAACTTCATTAGTAAAGCTACAAACTTAAAATGCTGCAAAAGTAGATGGGCAACCAGCACGACCATTACTTTGTTAATCTCGCGCAACCCAACAAAATGACATGAGTTTCCGTTTCTCAGAAAACAACCAAGATAAACCATTGCAAATGCATAAGCATTGTTACACTTAACCGACAGTGTCAATGGCTCCCCGAGCTCTAAGCAACATTGCATGCTGAAAGTTAATTATTTGTAGTTGAATTAAAAAATTAACAGATATAACTATACAAAATTTCCTATAAATAATCAGTGGTAAAATTGGAAAAGGGAGGACGAATAAACGTCCGGCCGGCCGGAGGACAAACGCTTAGAATGCCGGACAATGCGGAGTAAAACCGGATGGATGGCCGACCAAGTAACAGCGCAATCATCTCTCCTGCTTTCCGTCCTTTCACAGTACGGTTTTACAGCATCGTGTTCGGTTCGTTCAGACAAATGAGGATTAGAGCATCGTCGTCGATAAGCCTGGAAGTACTGCTGACATCATAATGAAAACGGTAGCACAACGTTATAGCCGGAGACAGCGTTTACTTTCATGCTGGTTGCCTGAAGTCATTTACTTATTTATGCTCTTCCCGCGTCGGTGAGAACGTTAACGTCAGTGTTGGAAATGATGCAAGAAATTGACCAAGCTATGAGAGTTGTCGCTTTTTATTTTGTCAAGTTGGGTGCTTGACTCCCCCCAAGTAAGAGTCGCCAATGGAGTAAAGGCTGGTGATCAACTGCATCGATTTTCTCGGCAGAGAGTGATGCGTTGGGAAGTTTGATTCTGAAGTTATGTTCTCTGTTTCACTTTGACGATAAATCGAGAAGTTCAGTATAAGTAATGATGAAACAGTGTATCAAATGTTGTGATGTTTTTTTCATTTATTTCTGACAATATATTTTTGCTTTTAGGATATTAAACACGTGTCGTCTTTTGTGCTACAGGGGATGTCATTTTCAACGAGAAGCAGAGGAGGCAGATTGTTCCTCTGAGCTATTGCTTTACAAAAGTCGACCTTTTGAAACCGGGAAAGCCACTACAGGCTCTGAATGAAAGGATTAAAGACGCGTCGACCATTCCCAGCTGCTATTACGCACAGCTAACTATTTGTTCGCTTGCAAATGTCGAAGTGTCAGGATATTTGACTCATTACGTCGGCAGGATGCAAAGCGTGGAAACTCTGTTTAGACAATATGATCTGCAATAATCATTTTCAATTCAACCTCACGCTTTCTGTAAGAGTTTTGCAAGGACAACAGCCCTAGGGTGAAACATTTTGAAACATCTTGAAACACCTCGTGGTTTTTAGCATCTTTGATAATTCTGCAGGCTCCACATTACAGCGGACCAAGCAGGGTGAAAACGTTATCGTTCGTCCTAGTTCTTGATCGGCATGCGGGGCTCTTTCCGCCGGGTGATGTCAACAGCACACTCCTCGCAAACCTTTTTTGAGGCATCTTTTTCCAATAGCCGAAAAACCGAAGTTGGGATTTTTTTTGTAAGAAATGGCTCGGCGTTCAATGCTTTAAGAATGTCGCGACTTTTCACATTGTGATACGCCACGAACGCTTCGTAAAAATAAAGTTTTTGAAACTTGCAATGCTGGTTTCGTGCCCCACATCTTGTCATCACAGCATTCGGCAAAAATTGGATCCTTGCACCATTTTGTAGGAATCCTACCTATTTAATGCAGTTGCGATGCAGTGCACAAACGCTTAATGAGCAATGAGGATGATGACCAGTCACGCCTCTTGTACTTGAATCCGTGGTTAATGTTTTGGCAATAATTGATCTAGGAAAGAAACGTGCTTTATTTGAAGCAATTGACAGCCATCCTGGATTCTTATACAAAAACGTTTACAATGCAGTTTAATGAAAAGCTTGTATTAGCTGTAGAAAATTTTAGAAAAAGTTTGTGAATTTTTAGTTTTGGTCAAGAGCTACCTCGAATGTCCGCTTTGCTATAAGTCAACTAGAAACTGCAATTTTACAACAAACCTCCGTGTCTCCGAACAAATTTGACCCTTCTGGCTTAACAGAAGACAAAAAGGAAGTCACACAAGGAGCATTCCTGAATTTCAAGGCCTTAATTAAGCTTGCTATTGCATCTACGCTTTGGGAATTTCGGACAAGTTTGGTTACTTTAATTCGAGCAATTATTCGAAATGCAAGGGTTCTCGAGGAAATGAGCGTTGTGTTCTGAGATAAAACCTGTGGTGCCGAACAAACGGAATTTATTGAACAGTTTCAATAACGCGAGGTAATGCTACCAGTTTGCAATCAAATAGTTTTGATTTCATTTTACGGCTGTTTGTTGACAACTGTCTTTAATCCAGCCCGCCACTGACCACGTCTTGCTTGCGCCACCCAAAGGTTGCAAGTAATTCCCTATTGAGTTTCAGCGAGGTGGTGCGTGCCTGTTTGCACAAGGCAAGCAAACCACCACAACTGCGTGACAGTACCAAATGACTGTTGCTAATACTGTTCGATCCAATCATTATTTCTGGAAAACGTCGTACCAATGGGCACGTTCGTAGACGATTGTCATTTTTGCAGGATACGAAGTTGGAGGAGTTTTTTATTGTCTGTTTGCAATTTATGAGGAACTTCCTCTTTATCGTTTGGCGGCTGCACCATTATTATCAGTTATTAAATTTGAACGCTACAAAATCCGTATTTTTCTTGAAAAGCTGTTATGCACAAAAGCATTCATGCCGACGTCAAGGAAGCATTAAAAATAGGAAATATTAAAAATAGGAAATATTAAAAATTAATGTAATCCGACGGTTTTGCTGTTAATGTTTCGGACAAGAACACTAATGTTTCGGACAAGAACACTAATGTTTCGGACAAGAACACTGAGAAAAACGCGGTAAACGGAAAAGACGACAAAAATGCCTCTCGTGGAACTACATCAGCTTAGAGCAGGGGTCTCCAAACTATGGCCCGCGGGCCAAGTCCGGCCCTCGAAGGCATTTCATCCGGCCTGCGAAGCCGTTTTATCAATAATGAAAAATATATTTACGAAAAATTTGCTGATTTGGCAAAATGTAACATACCTGAAACAACCGCTTTTCGCAAGATGTCCGGCCCTCGAACTGTTGTGTAATCGCTTATGCGGCCCTCTGGCAAAAACGTTTGGACACCCCTGGTTTAGAGGGTCAAGAGTTTGGTAGCAACGATGTTAAATAAAAACTATGTCAATAAAAATAGAGCAGCAAGCTCGACATTGCATTCTAATTTATTAAAGCTCTCCTGACTAAATTCATGGAAAGGTCACACAGGTGTGGAACATTTGAAAATGTTTTCATCTGTAGTGAGTAACATTGCGAAATACGAAGCAAACTATTAATCAATTATGTTGAAGGAAAAACTAAAAGATCTCCGAAATCGTGAAACGACCTTCTTTGCAATTAGTTATTTGATGCAGAAATTGAATATTCTACTGTAGGTGCAGGTTACGTCCCTGTTACTACAGCCGTTTCCGAATGTGTGTTTCAATTTATTGTTGTCCAGGGTTTTACCGTGTGCTCGTGCTCTACGCTAGCAACAGTACTTTGGCATGGCACTGACTGTCAAAAAACGATGTGAGCAAGCGTCATCAGTCCATAATTTTACGGTCACGTAGGCTTTGATCATTGATTCAGTAAGGAAAGCATGACTCATGGCAGCTATCAGTGAAGAGACCCCAACCGCTCAGGTGTACCGATGTGCTAGTTTTTCCCCAATAAGGCGCAAGTTGCTAGCGGGTTGTCTGTTTGTTCGAACCGTTTTCATGAAAAGCTGTTTCAGACCAGTGGTCAGTCTTAAGGTTTGTTTATTGGTAATCCTTACACCGTAAACTCACACAAGTTTACATACAAAGGTTTACAGCCATAACGGGTTGTTTCAACCTGCAGCTGGCGCGCTGCAACCAAACATTTTTCTGCTTGCACAGAAATCGTTATTCATGTAACAAACTGGTTACATTTGAATTACAGTAGTTCGTGGCGTCTTACTTTCTCTTTGGATGTTTCTGCAAAGACCAGTGTTATTACAACGACGAAGCTGACCGCGATACTTGTAGCATATGAGTATATCTCGGGGTCCACAGCCAAGCGCCCAGCACAACTTCCTAAAACCTACAAAATCTCCTCAAAATGCTACGACATCAAGGTAAATGACGCCGCATGCATGCGCACACGCTTACAAGCGCATCGGGCACAGTTCATCTTGAAAAGGAAAAATTTGTTTTTGACGATGCAGATATTGCCTATGCTCAGCTAAAAGTACTTCGAACGGTGTAGCAAAACAGAGATCAAAACTAACGGGTTTCACAAGATCCCCCGTTCCCCTTCCTAACAAAAGCGGGAATTTCCCGCAGCTCGTTTTGCGCACTAACACAAAACAAAACAATGCCCTGTATATGACTTGGAGTGGAATGCCAGGCCTACTGACACCAAAGCGGACGCATCGACCAGTATGTCATGGGAAGATTATTTGATAATATTAAAATACAAAACAAGCTAAAACGATAAATATTTTGCCCCAAATTTTCTTGTCAGTTTTTTCCCCCTAGGTTTACAAAGAGCTTTGCGCTTGATAAATTCGTGTCTCTCGAAATACTGTACTTGCTTCAGCAAGTTCATCCCCCTGAACTCAACCTTCCGCTGCTGAAGTGCACTTGGCGAATAGAAAAATAGTGGAGCTATACATCTCGAAACAATATTCACGAATTCGTGAATATTTGAGCGGGTGGACGAAGGTGTATTTATTGATTACATCTTATTGCCGAAAATTCTGTGAAATGCAAGGCTGTGTGAGATTTCGCGAAACTTTATTTTAAAACGAGTTCTAGTTTGAATTGCTTGCTGTGTATCTTTCTAAAAACTTTGTGTAGAGGATGAATGATATTAAGCTATAGCTTTAGCTCTAGTAATGACAGTTTATGAGGTGACAATATCTTTTCACCGATTGCACATGGCATTTTGCCCAAACGGGATGCGCCTACAGCCCTTTTAACAACCGGTGCTTCAAAAATCGTTTTAAACTCACGAATATCTGCGACAACTACGAAGGTACTGCAGTTCGAACGTGTTTTTCGTAACGTTTAGGGAACCACAAAACAACTATTTCCAAGGTTTCCAGCACGTTTGATCGCTGTTTTTCCAGATTTTGGAAGTCTACCACTAATTTGATTTTGCTGTTCCGGCGGCTATGACGGCCAAGCTGTACAAAAGTTCCGAGATTAATGTAAACTTGTTTGTTGCTTGACGCACACGTTACCCGTCGCAAAGGCACATTACTCACACAAGCACCTTGGACGTGGCGGCGCACTTTAATTTGTCTCCTGTGTGACACCAGTTTTACCTTCTTTTTAATCTCATGAATTTTTTAGCTGACGCAGTCACTGACAGCTGCCTATCGCGCGACTAGAGACATTTCTGAAATCCAAGAAAATTAAATTTCTCTTGCGCCACTGTAGAAAAGCACTCCACTCTTATTAATCTCCTGGGTTAAGTCTAAAGCACTACGATTACATCAGCGACGCAAGTCAGACAACACCAAGCCAATACAATCGTTATGGTTCTCAAGACTGACCAATTAACGTCTCGGAGAAATTAATCTATAGCTCTGGATTTCCATCCATTTGGCTCAGACAGCAGGTTCAAGCAGAGTGTGCAAGAAAATTGTGTTGTTAGTGGCGACCTGTGGAGTGCTTAGTGACCTGTGAAACCGAATTTGATAACTTCGGAAGTTGGAGTGAAATTTTCCCCTGCATTCTTCATTGCGTTGCATGATTCGTTGAGTTTTATAATGGCAAAAATAAACCTTGGCTTGCCTTGCGCTTCACAGAAAGCTAGGATAGCTCAGTAGGGGCGGCGATAAGTGGTAGAATGTCCATCTCTCAATCGGAAGGCTTGGATATTCGAACAACGACCATGAGCGAATGGCCGTAACGCTTTTGGGTAAGAGCGTTCACCTTGACCCCGGCAAGAAGCAAAATTCAGGCTTCGGCCTGCCGCCAATTGCCGTCACCATTAACATACGAAAGCTGGAACGCTTCGCTTACTGGATTTTTGAAGGTCACTGGACAATTTTTGCAACGTTATTCAGAATTGCTTTCTTTACGCAACCTAAAATTCCTCAAGATATGCATCATGCAACTTCCTGCCGATATTTGCTTTCCTGGATTTCAAATGAGAAATTGAAACCGCATATCTGCAACGTGCCTTTTCAGCAAAACGCCATATGCTTGCAATGCAAAGGCATTCTGTAAACTTGTGACCTTTGAAATTGACCGTTCTTGTGGTCTTCACCAAAAGTGAAAATCCAGGGCCGCGTTGCTGGTGGGGGGATTCTGTGCTTCCTTGTTTATAATTGGCGTCATCCCATTTGATGTTTAATGTTTTAATGTAAAATACGCAGTTTCAGCGAAGCATTAACAATTTTTGAAAATTTTCTGACGTTCGTAAGAATATAGTTCCCCTCCTTTCTTCACGTTTTGCCTCGCTGCAATGGTTTAGATCAATTTTGAGATTTCGACCCCCTCCCAACAACAAACATCGCGTCGCGTCTGTTTCTACGTGTTCAGCGAGAGAAAGTTTAGAAATGGTGTCATGCGTATTCATTCGCATCACATTCACCATACAGTGAAATTTAAAGAAGTACGAAGACTGCGGCGAAGTAAAGTGTCAATCGCAAGATCACTAAGGTACCTTTAAAACAAGTTTATAATCTTTCAGCGAGATGCTGTTGATTGATCTCACCTTTGACCAGGCCCGTAACCAGGGGGCGAAGACCCCCCTAGAAAATTTTTCGCCCCCCCTGGAAAATGTGTTGGATATAGTTTGAAACTATTGGACATAGTTCAAAAAATTTGGGCCCCTCTCAGAAAACTCTTCGCCCCTCCTGGTGTCCCAAGCTGGTTACGGGCCTGCCTTTGACCTAAACTTACAATTGGGCTCTGTGTATTGCCAAATCATGCCAGTCAACACATCTGATGTTGTTCTTTTACGATCCACACAAGTACAAGGTCCACCCCGCTCCTAGATTCAGCGCAGCATCTATTCGCCCTCTATTGCAAGAGCGGAGCTTACGCCACAGTTTCTCAAACAAAATCCACATTGTTTACTTGCGCTCACAATGTTCAAACGCAGTTCATGGTTACTGTTACAAAAAGGGCATTGTTGGTTTCATTCTTTCGCCGTGAGCATTTGCTTTGCGTGCACCATATGTAATTAAGACCGATGAAAAACACTATTGGTGACGAAAGGATGTTGCCTGAATGTCACTGAAGAAGTTTCTAACAGTGCTGCTGGATGTCGATGAGAAAGATAAAGTAGCGTGGCTTTTGTAGAGATGTTTTTGGTTGGAACATTCACAGCAGCAACTTTTACTGAAGCTCTTTGGTTTAATTAGACACTAAAGAACCGGTAAATCTGGCCCAACAACTGAGGTGTCAATCGAAATTGCATACCAATGGATTTGACTGAATCCTCCCAACGTGATGGCAAAATATTCACACATTTCACTCTGAGATGTTTCATATTTTCAACGTTTGAGTTTATTTATTGTTGTATTTCAATTTTACGACTTCATGGTGGTTTTGAGCCAATCATTTGAGGGTCACAACACGGAAGCTTACATCGTTTCTTGAATTTGAAGTGTTGCTTCTTACAGTAAATTCTACCGGTTCATGTGAAAAAGCGTGAAAACCTGTTCTCAAGAACGACCTCACGGGCATTCCGCTGTTGTACGACGGTGCATGATATGCAGATGCCCGAAAGGAACGGAAGTTACATGTGAATTTAAACCACCGAAAACAGTGATGTCTTTGAAATGGCGACGAAAACCTTGTCTCGATATTTTGCACCTTCATAACTCTGTGAACACTAGCTAGAGTCGCTCGTTTCGGGTCATGGGCCCAGTGTTCCCCCCAAACACTGACCATTATGCTAATAATATTCTGTAAACAGTTCTTCACAGTTCGGTGTACGTCAAAGACACAAAAAAGACTTGTCAAAACAGCTCAAGAAATGTATGCGTTGAAAAAACTTTCCCCCAAGCTTTTCATCGTGCAGTATCTCATAAAAAACACGAATCATATGCTTAACCTTGAGACTCTCTTGCTTTTGCAACAAAAACCCTGACCTGTTCTGCACACATCAGCAACTCAACTACGACACAAACTCCGCCCGAGGCAAAAACGTACAATGAAACCGCAACTCTGAACTGAAAATGCTTCGTAGACATTTGAAAAAAAAAATGAATCAATATTTAGACGAAAAGCAAGAAGAAAACGACGCCCGAGGTAACACGCATTTTCATAGTTTTTTTGTGAACAACTTAGAACGCCCATTCGTAGCAAACTTTTCTTTCTAAATTTAATTTTTACCATGTAGTGAAACGCCTGAAATGTTAAAACTTTACTGACATGTCCTTTCAAAACATTTCATGCTGTACATCACTGGTTGCTTCTGTTACTTCGCTAACGCTTTTACGTTAAAACTGCAGACCAACCCAGTGAACCTACACAGTTTACGAAGACACAAACTTTCTCATCTTACGAACAGCGCTGAACGTTTACGAATAAAAATGTTGCTGCTCATCACCATTCGAATGATTGTGAGATTTACATTTTCGATATGAAAAGCATTTCATTTTGTGAAGAATATGAAATTAACTCCCTAAACAGAATCCTTGGGAAATGTAAGCCGATCCTGCTGGAGAGCTTACAAGTGGCAGGACAACAGGATCAACGCGGATGATCTGATTAGACGTATCAGATATTATTAGATTTTGTCGTGTTTCAGGCTCTGACTAATCATAAAAAGTCCTGGGAGTACCTGAATTTCCGCTGTGGACATTTTTGTTAAGCTTCAGAACAAAGCAATTCTTCAAACATCACCTCTAGCAGAAAACTTACAAATTGAATTTCATTGTAGCACAAATGATTTTAACATGAAGTCTGCTCGTACTTCAGGTCAAGTATAATTACCCAGACACTAGATTCTTTCAAGTTTTGACTGACAGTTAGCAGCAAGTCGAAATAAGAAACATTTTGAACCTTTGTCTTGGTTTCCATTTTATGTTAGTTAGCTGAATGGCATATTGGTGAGCATGCAACTCTTGAGCCGTCTGAATAACATTGGCATCCATCTGGGTCATACGATGACTTGTGAAAAACAGTATGTGAGGCACTCTTGTTCGGTGTTGAGGGTGGAGGGGAAAGATTTTGATCGTTGCCACCATGGCAGCATTCGCTTCGAAATTAGCCCGTGCCTCAGGACGTATGGCAGAGTCAGGCCCTCGTTAGCCCTTTTTATATCACCCAATTAAGATTTTTTCCTTTCTTTTGTATGTAACTCTATAATATACTACAGTACATTATTTTATGGAACAAATGGTGGCTTAAAATCAACTCAAACGTATGGGAAAATCTGCGCCTGACATTCCTGTTTCCAGTAGTTGTTAAATGACTCGTGTACATCTTGAACGTCAACCTGAAGCGGTTTGTGGATAGTTCACGCGGATTTTCTGCAAAGCTTTCATGAAATGAATAGCAGGCTAATTTAGTCAATCTTCGCAGCCAATTTGGTCAGTTGCAAGGTCATCTGTTAGCTCTGTGGTAGAGTGTCCACCTCTCAATAAAGTACTATGCTTTCTCTCTAGGTCGTACGCAAGGGAGGGTATTGGGGTTGAACCCCCCCCTTGAGCTTGATATTTTACAAAAACTTTATTACCTGCGCAAAGAGGATTAGTTGTTTTCGAATACTTTTTGCTTGTTAATTTGTTGAATTAATGCAAATACCACGGAATGAACTTGAATGCAAATTTCAAGGAAGATTGTAAATGGGCCAAAATGTAATAGTTAGGTTTTGGTGGGAATCTGGATTATCGTCTGCATCCAGAAAGGTTTTGGTGGGAATCTGGATTATCGTCTGCATCCAGAAACCATCTCAACACTTTTTGCAAACCTTTCGTCCACTACGCGTGTTTAAGATTGTGTTCCGCAATAGTTCACTATATCCAAAACAATTGTATTCATTTTGTCTGCTATGGCTGATAAGCGCAAACTTTGCCAAAATGTTGGGTTGGAAAACATGAATTTGACGTCAAATTATTACGTCACAAACAACGCACACCAAATACAAATGACGCCATATGCCACTGAATAAACCCCCCCATGAAAATTTTCTACGTACGCCACTGGGTCAGAGTGTCGTTAATTTGGATCTATAGGACAACTACAGGACAATTGCCAACAGGACCATTGCCAACAGGACAATTGCCAACCAGCACAACTGCCCGCTGGAGAACCACCAACAGGACAATTGCCCTTACCCTGCATAAAACTGTCATGCAGTCTTGTTTCACTGAGCAATTACCATAGATTAAAAAATATACCAAATAGCCTAAAATTTCTGGCGCGGAAGAAATATGAAAATAATGGGTCTTTTAAAAACACCTACACTGTTTGAATATTTGTGTGCGATTTTGTTAGCTGTGACTACTAAGCCTAGGTCACGAACCTGGAAGGCATAAAATAAAACAGTCGTGGAGCTTTGACTTTGGCATAAACGTTGAATGGAAGTGTGTACAGACTAGAGAAAATATTTAGAACTTCACTTCACAGAGAGTGTCTGATTGGCAGTAGGCCGATTGGCAATAGTCTAGTTTTAAGTAGCAATTGTTCTGATACCGTTATTTTGATTTTTGTTTTTAATGCTTAAAAGACCTTGGTGTCTTTCAAGCACACAAAATTTAACCAGTTGAAATTGTTCAATAACACGATGTGGTTTCTTTGAGGCTTTTCTAAAAAAACAGTAAAATGCTGCTCTGTGATATTTTTTTCATAAAAGTGTGGTTCATACTAAAAAAAGTTTGTAGTATATCTTATTACTCATACGCAGAGATAAGTGTATTATTTTTGTATATATTAGTATGCCAATGTGTAATAATGCACCGTCCTAACCAAGACGTTCATGTGAATGTCGGAGGATAGAGAAATAGAGGAAATTCTGCAGCAGTATGACCTGCATGTACAGCCAAAGATAATTGGATTTTTGACTTTAGTGCGTCACATAAACGGCGGCTCTTAGATTTCTGTTTTATGGTTTTAGGTTGTCATATGCAGATTACAATTATAGAAGCGTGCCAGTGTCAAAAAACAACCGCCATTGCTCTGTTAAGAAACTTTTCCTCTGGGGACGATGATTGGGAAGGTACAGAAGGTCATAAATGTTATGACTGAAACAAACGAATAGCTGTTACATAATAGGCCATATGTCAAAGCCTAAAGGGCACAACAAAAGCTTACAGTGACCTGGCAGTACTTGAAAACTTGAGCGATGTGAGACAATGTATTGTTGTTTTGAAGTTTTATTCACACAATCCGGATTGTGACGTATCATTGTCCTATTCCGAATCACGCTGCGGACAGGGGGTTTACACCCATGGGTCATTAGCTGTTTGCCCTTGCTGCGAAAAATGCCGCATGCAACGTGATTTGCATGACAAACGCTGCAATCGCCGTGGCGAGCCCTCGCGAAAAACATGGCGCAGCAAATCGAATCCCGTCGTGTCAAGGCCTAAATGCAGGCTTGGCAGAGTCAGTCACAGTCGCAAAAATCTTCCGTCCGTGGCAAGAGCGCAACTCCAAACCTCTTCAGTCAATCAACATCCCGCTTCCGATGACACGCGTGGGTTATCGAGCGATGAAAGCGCTTTGTCGCATTTCACGTAAAACTTTCGCAGCGATCGGCGCGCGCGCTTTGCGAAACGATCAATGCGAAATGCTTCGGCGGGGCCTTCACAGAGCCGCAAATTGCCAATCATCAAATCACGAAACTTTGTCAATCAACGTCAATCTTTGCCTTAAACGGCGCGTCATCTTTTTTCGACCTCAGGAAAAACATTTTCAATCAACGTACGAGACAAGGCAACAAAACTTGGTTGGCTTTTAAAGTACCCCGTTCTATGCCTCCGTTCCCAAATCTCGTATTCTGCTATAACCCGTCCATCCAAACCTATTGATTACTACTACGTCAATGTGAAGTGCAAAAACTGATAATACCATTGATTGTAGCTGCGTTACATCCAAGTGAAGTCCACCACTCAAGCATTTAATTTCTTTCTGACACAAATATAATTTTTGCCGTTTCGCATCCAGGATTTTTCGAGATTCCATAAGCAGCAACTGATTTTAAAAACCTATATGCACAGAAACGCTGATCCGAAGGTGTTATTCTAAGATGGTTGCATACGCTTGGAACTTACCGCACAAAGATCAGCATGCAAAGAAATTATAATTTTTCCTTTACATAATTTTGTCCTTTCCAGTGACAACTAGGGAACTAAAATCAATCCACTTTTTTAGTAATGTAGCCTACAGTACATTGGCAAAAAGGGATATGCTTAAGCTAATAAATACTGTGTCAATAAATTCCACACGCCCCGTTGAAGTTTAGTAGAGTAACTTATGGTGAACATAAATTCCATATTTCGTCCAAGAGCCTGCGCGTTTCGAAACTCTTAATTGACAAAAGATATGGCCTGTTAGGTTCAATAGGGTGAACACGTCAGCACGTCAGACCGCGCGATGGAAGCAACCAAACAAAACTTCCCCCCACAAAATTTCTTGCGCTGTTAAGTGCATGCAACGGCGACGAAACGAATTGGCTTAGTACAGAGGTTAGTCACACCAGCGATTCCAGAGCTGCATGTGACTCATTTATCAATTTGCTAGAGCTCCCTGTGGCTTCGGAAAACTAACGATGAATTTTTATTTTAAACTTGGTTTGAACTCGGTCGTTGATTTTTCAAATGTAATTTCAAACTTTCGTTGTCTCTGTAGCAGTTTATTGGTTTCGTAGATGCATCACACTATGTTTTTGAATACAAGGGGTTGTGGTTGGATTAAGGTGGGTGCTATTGATGCTGCAGCATTAGGCCCATTCCTAAAATAAGCCCAGATACTACTAGACGATTTCATATTAATTGACTTTATAAAAAAATATAGGCCTTTTATGCATTACAGCATCGGGCCCAAATTTGTTTTAATCCGGACCTGTAAGGGGTACTGATTAAAAAAAACACGCGCAATGGTATCTTTATTTTAGAAGTCAAAAGGGCATTGTGGCTCCTGGTATTTTCTTTTCTGTGGCAAATGGGTAGAAATGGCTGTTTGAGTATTTAAGGTTATTGATCTCTGGTCTGGTGAATTCAGTAGACAACTCAGAATGTGCGGCAGCACGAATGGAACGACCAAAGAGAGCTTTATTGTTTCTCGTGTTGTACACACGCATGCCATGCATCTGCTCCGAAGCTTAACACAGTTTTGGCACCTGATCCGACACTTGTAGAATCGGACAATCTTTGGCAGAATCGTCGTGTTTTAGCCCGCCTTCTTTTGATTGACAGCGTGCATTATCGGAAATTGCGTCAGACAACGGTTCTTAGGCTCAGTGTCTTAGAAGAAACATCGGAACGAGGTTTCCGCAAAGCGACCGCTAACTTTCCACTAACCTTGCGAAGTTTGCTACTCGTTTGTGAGACTCATATCGTGTGCAAAAACCAACTGATGAAAGCATCGCGTTATTGTGAATAGGCAGCGGCAAGTCAGTTGACCTACCAGCGAAAGCGGTGCTCAACACAAGCGAGCTTTCTTACAGCTTGTGCTAGTATCAAAAAAACTAACTCTACTAGGTACATTGTGTCACCGTTTTGTTTCTTTTGCCAAAACCTCGACGGCAGACAAGATGTTACTCGAGCTGCAACTATGACCACTATATGGTTGAAACTTGATGCGGTACAGACCATCGAAAAATCACGAAACGTGGCTTTCTTTGAAGTGCAGCCGAGCGCAACATCATTGTTTGTATGTTTTGCTACTCGTCCAGGTAGGTGTCTTCATTACAAAGTACGGAAACGTGCTGCAGCTCAAGACCGAGGTAGAGGGACGCCGGAGCGCCGGCAATGAAAACTTCTAAAACACAAAAATTTGTAGCCAATGTGCTTGTTTCTTCCTAAGTTTTTATTTGACAAAACGTGAGATTTTACACTGGACGACTTTTATGAAAATTCCTTGAATCCAGGAAATGAAACGAACGCGTTTGTTTTAAAAAAGCAAGCAAAAACAAACTGATCAACACAATCATGGCATGCCGTGTTTACTGGACAGAACTAAAGAGAACAGAACTTTCCACACACTGAAAACCACTGTTTTACCGCAGAATGTGCGATACAGTATTTCGCATGGGTTTGCGTTTTTAGGCTTTGTTATGTTTTTACGTACCACCAGTTCAAAACTGCTTGCTTGGGTTCAGTGTGAAATGACCTCAAAAACAAAATATAAATTATGGAAAGTCATTCTGAATTTTATCTGTGCGCGAAAAGCTACAATGAATTAGTTTCAATTGATCTTGATAAACCATGAAACTACCTGTGTTATTTTAAAAGGCACCTCTTCCCCGGTTGCCACCCATTTAAAAAGGCAGGAAGTGTAATGCCCGTGTTAAGTTACGAACCGTTCTCCAGCGTACCTGCCGAGATGTGTTATTGGAATGTTACGTTCCAACCAGAATCTCTGCGATACACCATATTTGTAGAAAGCAGTGAAGGTGAACCTTATTTGTGACAATTACAAGTAAAACTGTTCAGTAAAACACGAGCGGGAACTCGAATCAAGGACCAAAAGAGTCGAAGTGACTCGAATCTTGTTTTATATCCTTACACATTGGTAGTGTTGCAGCCAAGAATTTGCTAAAGGGGGTGTGAATTTAAAGCAAAACGTGATTACGAAATCGTGTCTTGCTACTCAGTGACTTTTGCACAGAAATATTTGTTCAGTTTTTCGACGAGATGTCAGTGTTTCCGTTTGGATGATTATTCGCAGAATGGCTGCAGGCAAAGCAGCCCGCGAAATAAAAACACAAATATTTGCAACAATATCCACAGCATTTCGCACCAAAGTAGTTACGATGCGTCAGAGAACACCAAATTCATCACGGCTGCAGCAGTGCGTATATATTGCTAAGGTGCAGCATGTGCACTCTAGGCACCGCTAATGTTGCTGACTCCATCGTATCTTTGCCCCCGTACAAAGTTTAAGAAACGTCCAAGTTGCGACATATATCTTAATACGTTATCCGTTAGTGCTTCCCCAGTAGTGGAAGTAAGTGGCACGAGACAGAAATTCTTCATAAATATGGTTGTTTTTGACAAAACGGCGTGATAAGCTCAACTGCTCATCGTGATTGACCACTGTTGTATGTTTCGTCCGCTAATACAGAGAAGTACTTGATCTTTGCCAAATTTATCAGAATTTCATTTGCGTGACAAGCAAGCTAATTATCTTGTTTTGAGTATGCCAGTTGCTCACCTGTACATTTTCTTCACCATGTTCTGTGTTCATTCGTTTTTTTTTGTTTTTCTTTTCATTATGCTTATTTGATGTCCAACTGTTGTTTCTCAACACTTATTAAAAAATGATAAACGGGGTTGGTTGACTAGATGACCACCACGGTCTTTCGCCAATCCTATATGACACAGCGCCCCTCTTTGTTTACACTGATCATCTATTGTGCCATTATGTTTTCATTTGCTCTAATGTTCGCTAACGATTGGCTTACTGCATGCGATGGCTTTTATGATGCTTCTGCTTGTTGGCTGAGTCATATGAAACAATAAACCATTGACCATTGACCATGAAGCGCTACGTTGAAGTACAGCTCTAAACACTCTGTCATCAAAGCGAAAGCAATCGCAATCTCTATGACGACGCAGACGTAGCTCCTCACCACCGCAGTACTCGACAAAATTGATTGCGTGTCTCAATCGAACTTTGTTTTGATCTATGATATTATTTCTGTTGTCGGAAAACCATATTCTCACGTCCACGTTTCTTTCATTTTTGCATGGTCCACGAAATGCATCAAACGTCTCTGCTCCAAGCTGTTGTTATTGGTGTGTTAATTAGTTATTTAATTCATTCATTTCCGTGCCCGCTTTTCCTCTCAGGAGGGTTGCGGGGGCAGCAGCCCTAAGAAGACTGGAAATACCTCACGGTTTTGAGCAATTTCAGATAGTTGTGCTGGCTCCACGCCAAGACGGGACCAAGCAAGGTAAAGTACATAATCACGCCACCTGGTCCTTGGTTCACTTTTATTATTTTCCTCCCCCAAATGTACCTCGTGGGTGTCCGCTGGTATAAGAGCGACTGGGTTCAAAAGATATTTGTGTTTAATGAGAATTAGCATCTTCTTTCACTTTTTTCAATGTTTGTGCTGATTCTACCAACGAACCGAGGGCATTAGCGCTGCGACTGACAAAAACAGGTGCAAAATTCCTCTACATGTTCGCTGTAGTGCAGACAAACCATTCGAACTCCTCAAGCCATTGCATTAAGAAACGACGCTTCTGGAAGCCTATGTGCACTACCGGAATATTGTACGAAGATGAAGGAGTCTAGCCAATTATAGATAAAATTTTATGGCCCTCTTCGCGCAGACAACGTATGCTATTACCAGTGTATGTTGTTACCAGTGTATGTTATTACCAGTGTTTCCAACGTATGTTATTACCAGTGTTTCCAACGTATGTTATTATCAGTGTTTCCTCTACGAAAATTTTATTCTGAACAAATGTTTGTTTTAGTGAGCATGAATATTTTAAGGGTGGGTAAGCAGAGTTCTACGTGAACTACAAACTTTGTGAATCATTAGAATAAGTATCCAATTTTATCAATATACGAATAAAATACACATTTAATTCAAATAGTTTGCTTTCTTCCAATCTTTTGGAATGTTGCAAGTACGCGAGAATGAGATTTCACTGCGAAAATGGTCTGGTGGTGCTGCGCAGTTGCGCACCTTAGAGCGAGCATCGGTTATGACTCATACGAGTATACATGCCAAGGGAATTCGCCAAAACATTGTCTCTATCAGTTGCGTCCGATGTTCGTTGCTACTCTTCTGCGGATGGTCAAATATCTATTCTGATAGTAATGATCAATAAAAACTTTTGAGGCTGCGGCTCATCCTGATCTGTTTCATCCGAGGAGGAAAAACGTTTTAATTCACCACAGACGTGTCCATTTCCACACTTTCCTTTTCGCGAACTAAAGTGCGGGTAAACAGCGGAATAAGCAATAGCTGCACCAGCAGCTAGCGGCCACACACTCCGCACTGCATGCCTTTAGCGTGACCACATTGCTTGACGGCAAGCTCTATGATGTCTTAATTACAGAACAATGCGCACCAGCTTTGGTTCGTTTCCATGCCATGCCTGTACAACACGGCACAGGCATCAAGAAAGCTGCTTGGTTATTTCGCAAATCTCGAAAAAAGTGGATCAGATCCCTAACAAAACATTGGCAAAGAAATCACCGAGTAGATAACTGATTGGATAAGTTGCTGAGGGAGAGTTCCAGTCCCTACAGCCCTCCTGACCGCGTCTTTGCACATTGGTGCCCTGGCTTTAAGTTGTTGGCTTAACATATTGCGTCATGCTGATATGAAGAAACAAGGAAACCTTCAGCACTACAGCCAAACAGTCTATGGTGCAAGTTTCTTGAAATCGATATTCTACGAATCAAGGGACGCCGGAACAGCGGCAGGGCAGGGGTAGTTAAAACTGAGAGCAATGGAAACTTGTAAAAAACAAAAAAAATCGTTACCAATTGTGCTTGTTTTTGCGCAGCAACAATGTTGACCTTAAAAATAATGGCATAAATTATAGAAAACCATTTTGAATTTTATGGGTGCGCGAATAGCTGCAATAAATTTGTTTCAAGTCGATCCTGATAAACCATACAATTACCTATGATTCTGTCATGAAAAGGCACATCCGCCCCTGTTGCCCCCCTTTAACAAGGTCAGGAGGCAATGCCCTAGTCATTTCACCTCTTCCCGGCGCCCCTGATATTACCTATGATGCTGTAATGTAGGGGCACCTGCGCCCCGTTGCCCCTTCTTTCAAAGGGAAGGGGGGGTAGTGCCCCCGTCATGCACCCCCGTTCCGGCGTCCCTGGCCAAATATATGCTTGCAGAATGTACATGCCGATGGCATGTCCTTCAAGAAACGAAAAGAGTCGATTGGTGAACAAAGAAGAAATTTCATTCTTTGTTTAGCATTTGTCGTTGATAAACGCCAGCAAAGCTTACTACTTGTTGGTGTATGATACGGTTGCACAATGCAAGCGATGAAAATAAAGTTCCATTCGCATTTATTCGAGCAGGGACGAGACAGGTGATGCCTTTCAAGCCAACTTTGATATTTTCAATATTCAGTATCAACGTTTTTTTCTAAGAGTCGTACTTCCAGTTTTCAAAAATTTATTTTTACCCATGAACAACGCTTTCAAACGCTCGGGCGAATACCGTATTGTGCCCTGCGTTTGCATCTCACGATAGCTGCGTGACATTTCGACAGATTGTGCCAGTTAACATCAAGTTGCTTGCACTTGGCGCAACACGTGACTGTCCTGCTGTTTCTAACAGCAGCGTATGTAACACGCATCGACGCAAAAGCAACGTCTTTCGACCAATTCCACTTACAGATTGTACATGTCGGTGAGATCGAAAGTGCCTACGACGACAAAGTGTCAGTTGCGGCAAACAGGCTTAACGACATTCAAAGCACGTTTGCTACTAACCTAAACGATCTTGGTCTGGTGCCCTCAGCGCGCGTGCAGTTACCGATGACGAGTCACGGAAAGGAAATCGTTAAATTTCGAAGGTAATGTAATTACCTTTACTACTAGACACGCAGCAATCGAAATTGTTGCGTCCACAGACAAACCGGATGTGTTTAACGTCAGCTGTTCCACATGGGTTCGGCTCAAAGACATTTTGCCAAGATTTAACAGCTTTTCCCGTGACAAGTTCTGCTGCCTTTAGTAACCATATAGAAGACAGATTGAAATGCAATGTCAGCACGTTGTGTGACTTGTACAAGTACTACCAAATCAAGCAAGCAAACGTTTTGAAAATCAGAGCATCTTTACGAAACTTACTTTCCCTTATTTGGGCAATTTAAAACCCGCATCATTCGCAATGTTATTGGATCCAAAAAAGGGGTTTCAAGAAATAATTGCAGAAAATGTGTTTCAGCTGTCTTGCAAAGTACGTGACTTTTTCCTACCGCTGTACGAACTTGCTTCGTCACGCCAACGCAATTTAAAGAAAACTGAAAATTGCTTGAAAGCCAAGGAAATTTTCCTGAAAAAAAAGCAGAAAAACGTTTCTTCCGCTCAACACCATCATTCGAAAGAAAATGTTTCCCAGGTTTTTTCCTCTAGTACTTGCGGGCAAGTAGCTGAAGCAGCAGTCCAGGCGATGTGGCCTCCAGAGCTAGGAGCTGATCAGTTTGAAAGCCAAAGAGTGGTAACCATAAACTTTGATAATATTTTGAAATACCGTTTGCAAAGGGCTTTGTGGAAGCAAGACGTAAGTGACTGATAAACGTGTTTGCACGCGAAACATGAGTTGCATTATACATTGAAACCCTTGTTCTAAGATATGTGTGAGAAGCTCTGCTGATAAGCGTCGAGCCCTACAACAGCTTTCTTCGAACTACATAAGCACCAACACAAACATAATTTTCAAAATCTTTGCATATACTGCAGCAGCATATATAAATCCCAGAATACGTTATAGGAATAAACCTTTCAAACAGATTTAATTTTGCAGTTGGAAAAATACAAGGAGGAAGTTAAACGCTCAAAACTGGTGCAAAAAAGCATCCTTAAACGCTTTTTCAGCCACGAAGGCGACAGCGAACGATTGCCGCTTAGACAAGGAAAAGATCAACCGCAGATCCGAACAATACAAGAGCCTAATTAGGTTTTCCAAAAATGCACCTAGGTCGACAAGAAACAATTCTTAAAGGTTACAGTGAAGATAAGGTAACGTTTATAAGACTTGTTGGGTTACACTTCAAGAATGTAGGTGTTGTTAAAATAGTTTAAAAAGGAACAACATTGCCAAGGTCATTTTTCCAACCGCAAGGTTGAAACTTCATGTATTTAATGCACTGAAGTGGACTTAAATATTTCGATATACTAAGGAGGAATAAAAAATTGAATGCAATGTTGTTACTTGCATCGGAAAGAAAAGACTATAAGTGTATGAAGCCACCAAGTAATAATGATCATTTTTAAACAAAGATCTTTTTTAAGCAATATTTGCGCGATGTGTGACCAAGGTGTTAAAGTCACGTGGAGTTATTTTTGGTCTTTAGAAAACAACCAAAACAACC
>Ga0210059_1003871_pt1 | contig 24074 bp, 16 predicted proteins | sample Ectturendosymbi2_FD_188042 | JGI IMG/M metagenome (GOLD analysis project Ga0210059, IMG submission 188042) | Ecteinascidia turbinata endosymbiont from Florida, USA - Sample 2 (SPAdes) (version 2) | ecosystem: Host-associated > Tunicates > Ascidians > Unclassified | place: Key West, Florida...
GAGCTCAAATCTCAAAGGTGGGGCTTGCGTCCGATTGAAAGCACGTATTTAGTTTGTCTTGTCAATACTTATGCAGTGCGCGGCAGAAGGAAAGTACTGCGCGGGGGTTTTAGGCCAGCTGCGCGGCCGCGCAGCCGCGCAGCTCAGAGGGAACATTGGGCCCATACCACACTAATTAGAAGAACATAAGGATGCAAAGATGCTTGCACACAACGCATCGCTAGACAGGTGTTAGTTGGTGCCGCAGGCAATCGGGGGCGTGACCGGATAATTGCACCCCCGAAATTTCGAAAAACATGTTTAGTTGTTAGCTACAACAATAAGTTGCAATAATTTGCCCTCCCGAAAATATCAGCTCGTTGCGGCCCTGGATGGTACACGCTATCATTACTGGCACTGAAACAGAGCACCAGCAACTATTGCCTGCGGTCCTCGTCATTGGGAAGCCTTGCATACTGGAAGAAAAATGGAGATTTGTATAAGGAATCATAATCGATGTGAGGGGGTGAAAAAGTTTCATGAAGATGCAAATAGGTAGCTTGATGTTGCGAACACTTACGTTCACGGCGATGTCTTGCAAAGTTTGATAAGCATTGCCAACACGGAGGAGTTTGATGCTTGACTGTTTGTGCTTGCATCGCATCTACTGCTGGGCATATGCTGACATACAATAGACACGAAACAGTGTTTTCACCTGCAGTGGGGCATTATTGAGCAAAGTTTCCTCTGAACTCGTTTGCTGCACCATGCAGTGACTTTACTTGCCTCCCAACCTTGATTTTATTTCTGTAAGGCATGAAGTAACACAGCGAGGTTTTTGACATGGTGGACAAAACTTAACATTTACGTTATTCAGGGAAACAACTTGTATTGCAGGTTGTTTGTAATTTTAGTGAAAAATCTACTTCGAATGTCTTGCTGCAAGATATTGTTTTGGTTGATTTATTGTTTCATATGACTCAGCTAATAAACAGAAGCAATACAAAGAGCCATCACGCAACAAGTATAAACCAATATCAGTGAACATTGGAGTAAATGAAAATACAATGGCATAACAGCTGATCAATGTAAACAAAGAATGGCGCTGTGTCATATAGGATTGGTGAAGGACCATGGCGGTCATCTAGTCAACCAACCCCGTTTATCACTTTTTGACAAGTGTTGAAAACAACAGTTGGAGATCAATAAAGCACAGTTAGGAAAAGGAACAAACACAGAACATGATGAAGTAAATTTATAGATGAAAGCGCATGCCTATGTACACAAATGAGTGGATCAAATTTAATTGAGAAAATTTGGTGTGGTTAAAAATGCGTTGAACAAAATAAAAAAATAAAAAGTAAAAACAAAATAATTGATGAGGTTCAAAAGAAAAGCAAAACAAAACAGAAAAACTATGGAATGTACTTTCATGCCGAAAAAATAGGATATGTGCAGGAAAGAACAAGAAATAAAAAAGTAAATATACATACTAAAAACGCTTTCAAAAAACTATACATGTTTTTATTTTGAGACTTTTCGGATTAGTCTTAATCCGTCGTTTCATAATAAAACATGTATAGTTTTTGAAGGCGTTTTTAGAGTTAATGAAACTGTTAAGTCTATCCCAATTATATGCTCCTAAATGTACATACAAAATAAACAAAATTACAAATTACTGTAAGTCACAGTATTTTGTTCTGGGTAAGTGAAAATGTTGCTAAAGTTAATAATTATGTATCTTTGTCATGTAGTTAAGCTTCCATTTGAAGGTAAAAGTGGCAGAAGTCTTAATGCAGTCTGGTGTTGATGACCACACCTTTGGGCCAACAAATGCAAGGGAACATTTTCCTGACGAAGAGTTAACTTTAGGTAAAAGAGGTTATTAGAGGTTGATAGTCTTGTGGAGAAAGAATGAATTGAGTTGTTTGGATTAAAATAGGCATCAAAATGGTTTGGAAGCAGTTTGTTGTAACAGGAGTGCATGAATTTCCCTACTGATAAAGTATAAAGTTTGGGAGGCCATAAGATGTAGTGCTGGAAAGTTTCTTCCAGAGATGCCATGCTAGAGGAGTTGGTCTCATTAGTTTCATAGCTTCATTTCAGAGTATCACGAGAGGTTGAATGGTTGCGTTTGAAGCACGTCCCCAATTGAAGATTGAGTAATTAAGGTAGGGATGGATTCATGAGTTATAGACAACTTTCAATGCATATTGTGTTGGGTAATGTTTAAGTTTAGATAGAACTCCACAAAATCTTGATAGTTGAGTTTTCACTTTCTGTACATGAAGTTTAAAGCTTAACTCATTTTCAGGAAGAACAAATAGGTATTTATGCTATCTTCAGGGAAAATGCTATGGTTGTTTTTAATAGCTTTAAATGAAATAGGATTGTGTTTTGGAGACTTTCATAACATACAATTAGTCTTATTGTACTTAAGAGAATGTTTGTTGGTTCTCAGCCAGTAGTCAATTTTACATAATTTGAGGTTGACAGTTGTCTGAAGAACATTAAAACATGAGTTACATATGAAGATTATCATCATCAGCAAAAAAAGTGGTATGAAACGAGGAAGCTTTTGTGATTTCATTATTGTAAATAAGGAAAAGTAAAGGCTAAATGACACTACCTTAAGGGACTCCTCAAGATATTTTTTGTATGAAGATTTAAATGCCGCCATTTTGGTGCACTGCATTCAGTTATGCAACAAATGCAAAAAAGTTGAGAATAGTTTATGAGAAACACCTCTTATACCAGAGTGATAGAATTTACCAAGTAAAATTTAAACAACTTTTTCAAATAACTCTGACAATACTGGGAGAACAAAGATTGGTCTATATTCAGATGATGAGCAACTTGGTTTATGAGCTTTAGAAATTGGAGTGATGTGGTCAATTTTCCAGGAGTCCGGGAATTCACCAATAGTCATGAATTTGTTGAAGAAATTGGATAACAACTCTGACACAATGCAACTAGCTATTTTCAAAACATTTTATATGGAATTCAACTGGAATAGCTACTGGATTTCATTTTAAGTTTTTTAGTGAGAAGTTGGATTTCATATGCATCAGTAGGAGCTCGAAATGAATAATTCTTTGAATTCATGTGTTTAAGAAAATGCCTGTAGGTGGTAGGGGATGGCTTTATTTAGCAGAAAGAGATTTCCCAGCTTCTGAGAAAAACGTGTTTAATTCTTCACATTGTTTTTGAAATTCTGAGTTTTCAAAGAGCTTGTTATTTTGTTGAGATTTGTTCATAATTGATATTATTTCATTAACAAGTTTCTATGATTTGTATATCATAAGTGCAGTTTTGAAAAGCTTGTTTATAATAATTTTGTTTGGAGATTTCGTTGATGTGTGTAAGTTTATTTCTGTAAGTTTTGTATTGTCTAATAATATTTGGTTTGTTAGCAGTTAACTGTTTTCAGTACAGTTTTTTTTACAATGGAGGTTAAAATGCCTTTGTTAGGACATGTTTTGTTAAAGGAGCGTTGTTCTTTTCTGGATGCGTAACGATATGGTGCGTGCGTATCAAGAGTATCATTAAAACTTTAACAAATTCATGACTTACAATGTTAACATCGCCAGCTTCAGGATTGAGGTTGTTTAGATTGAGGCTGCGGTCAGATATACAAGTATTTGAGTCAAAATGTTTCATGCATTTGAATTTAGGTTTGAATTTCTGGTGGGAGGGTTGGATAGTGAAGATTGAAATTTACAAAAACTGGTAAATGATCAGAAATTCAAAGTTAGTTTTTTCAAAGGCTCTCTTTGTTGTTGGATAAAAATGGTCCAATGTAGATGACCCTGCTGGAGTTGTTTAGACTCAGGGTTCTCAACCTTTTTCAGACCGGGGAATAACTTCCCATCAACCAAGGCCTTCGCAGACCTAAGTTGCTAAGCGAGCGAAACAATTATGACTGCGGTAACTCTCGGAACTTTGTTTTGACTTTAATCCTGGCAACAATTGTACAACGTAAGGCATTTTTACTTCATACAGCTGTTTCGACAACGTGCATCTTGTGCAGTGTTATGAAGCCGTCAAAACCACGAATGGTTGGACCGTAATAGAGGCTTGCCACAATCCAAAACCGCAACTATGCTCATGTCAAACTCCTGTAATCTGGCGTCTTGATAACTGCGGCAGTTGCCTTTGAAGCTCAGTTGTACTCAATGGTTACGACCTACTAGTCTACAAATGAAACTTGCAACATTAGCAGCGTTGGTTCATTGCCTTACAATGTTCATTTCATACTGTTATGTGTATTTCAAGAAAAATTGCGTTTCAGAAACTTTGTTCGACAGAGAATGTTATCCAATAATATCGCTTTCGTCATGTTGGATTGTCAGCTCGTGTAAAAAGCGAATGCGATGCTGTTTATAGTGTAACTCTCTCCACATTTTCAAAACTACATACGACTTCATTTTCAAAACTGTTAGGACGATTACACGTAGGGGCGCAATGTTGCAGTGAGGTAAGTGGTCAAAGACATGTTTCTCTTCTCGATGCAAGCTTTCATCTTACAGACAGCTATTTATGCATCACAATTTCCACTGCCAAGTGCAAGCAAGTTGGCTATGCAGATTTTGTGACATTGGTTTTGTTTTTATGTCACATTGATCCACAATGAGATTCTTGCAATGACAGCTTTTTGCTGAGGTCGATGACCATTTGCAAACGGTCTTTTCTTCTTTGATCTGTCAAAGACTTTTTGAAATGCATGTAGGGATGCCTTTGGAGATATATGATGATTTTTCACTTCCACATGGAATGTATCTATTTGGGTCATTCCGTGACAAAGTTTGCTTTTTATCATTTCTTGGTTTTCTTATATCTTATTTGCGCCAAGTGTGCCTTGGACCCAGGGACAGAGTTTAAAGGGGAACAAGGGGTCATGTCCCCCAACTTTGGACAAGGGATGATACAATATCTTTTGTCTCCCCCAATATTTTGTGACAAAAATGTGCTTGTACAAAGTTCGTGGTTAGATCATTGTTGAAACTCTCATCGTAAAGCCACGGAATAAATAAGAAAAATGGACCTAATTTGATTACCTATAGACACAGTTTAGAGATAAACTATGTGAACTGAAATATCATGATTGTTGATAATGATATTGTATAATTTGAATATATGAATTGTGTCCTCAAAATATATCATTTCCATTATTTGCCTCCTCCAATTTTGCCAATTTCACACAAAGGTTGTAGTGCGGTTGAGTTAACTTGGTGACGGCGTCGAAACGCAAACAACACACAAAGTTTGTCTCCCCAAAGTTTTCTGGCAAACTTGGTCCCTGCTTGGACCGCAGTACCAAGAACTTAATTGAGCGGTGGTGTTCGTAACACAAGACGTGAAACGTTTTGAAAACAACTTCAGCTCTGGAGAAGATCAAACAAGGTTGTCCCTTCGTCGTGAGCACGTTGTTTTGTTTTGTCGAGTTGTTCAGTGCCATTGTGGTTTGACCGGATAGTTTATCATTCGTCGTCGAATCCAAAACTTACCTCGAAATCAAAGGATATTCTTGAACCACATCAAGGTTGCAAATGAAACTATCAAGGAACAACTGAGCAGCATCATGAGATGTTTTTTTATTCTTAGGCCCGACTGGTGAAAATTCAGCCGCATAAAAAGACAAAATAAGCCGCAAAGCGACAAACGTGTTTTCCCTTCTTTGACTCCGCGCCGAGGCCGCGGGTTATCTCGTTTGATGAAAACAAGCGGCGCTAGCGTGTGCGCTCGTCATCTCGCTCGGATGCGCATGGCTGCACTCCAAGTAGAGCGAGAAAAGTCTATTCCGGACAGCGGCGAAGAGGAATGGTTGTGATGTGTCCCAGCTTTTGCAGCGGCGTCGGTCGCTCGGTCAGGACTCGCTCGCTGCTGATCCGAGGTCACGAGATCTAGGACGCCACGAGAGATTATCTTAAAAGTAGGTCATTTACTGAATAAAGTTAAAAACGCAACTATAGAGTTGAGGCACATTGCTGGAAGTCATCGTATGGCGAAGAAAGAATAGCTATTGACAATTTTGTGCATATTTGAATTACCGTGGAAAATGGAAAGCGTTTTTGCACGTCGCTTCTCGTACACGGCAAGAACTGCAAATGACTTGAAAAAGTTAGAAAGTCAAAGCAGCGACCAGGTATTTCTAGACAGTTAGGCAAAAAAGCAAGTTTTGGAGATTGTAAGTTTAGAATCAAGAAAGCAAGAGTCCGAAATGAGCAAATGCAAAATATTTTTGAAGATTTGCATTTGATGACCGTGTGCTGATTGTTTGTTTGCTTTTGACCACATTTACTGCTAGTAAAGAAACCTGCAATCAATGAATTTCCATATGTTTTATCGTTCACACTACGTGAAATCACTGTCTTCTACCAGTTCGGGCTGGTCACTGCCTTCTGGCCTGGTATGAATTATTTCTCGAAGGTGAAGCATAGATGACATAAGCATAGATGACGTATGCTTGCTTCGTATTGTTGAATTCAATGTCCAGGCGTCGTATTTGCACTTCAGCGATAAATGAAGCATGTTTATGCAGCGCAGTAACGCAGCCAAGAATTTTGTTCAGGAGGGGCCTGTCAATGACGTCGTCAGTCACTGACGTCGCCTTGAGTCCGACTGTTCCTTCTGTTTATTTTCTAACAGTTGTAAATTGAGTACCAGTAAAATTCTTAGCAAGTTTCGGGGGAGGGAGGGCATGGTCTCTTCGGCCTCATTCACGCAATGTAGTGAACATTGGCATTTTTCTCACGCAATGACAATGCCCATTGCGCATCTGCAGGTCGTGCGCTTAACAGTAAATTTCAAACCATCCGCTTTAATGACACAAATATGTTGGTTTCTGTGTGATATCATGGATTCGCGAACTTTGAAACACGGCAGTAGACATTGCCGATAGCTCTTTCTGTCGTTGTACGAATATTAGAAACGCTCATAAATCTAGTTCCAAAAATGTGCGCAGAACCTACGGTCCAAACCAAGGTAACCTTTCAATACAGAAGCCCAGGAATATTATCTCCCGGTGGTCTGCACGTACCCCATATCCGCGAACCAGTCATTGCACACCTCACCTCTGTAGTATGGCTTCAAAACTATTTTAATTTTTTTTTAAACGGCTCCTATGACTTGCATCTCCTGTTACTGCTTTGTTGAGCAGGTCAGATTAAGAAGGTTAAATCCAAACGATAGTTCGCGGAGTTCGCGTTCGCCATTCCTTTTCCGAAAGACTACCTCCTCAGCACGCTGGTGTTCCAGGTCCAGTAAAATTTGAACTCGGTGGTGTCAGGTCTGATGACTTCCGAATGGCATCTAATATTGCCATGCTTTACCTTCCGTGATGGGCAGTAGCATAACTGACGGGGAGCAGAGGGATGAGCCGCCCCCTGGGAAGTTAGATGTAAAAACTGGGCCCCTTTTAGCTCACATTTTGATATTTAGAATTCTTTGGTTTTCAGTACGTTGTTGTTTGCGTTTTTCAGGGTATTTTCAGTTTATTTTAGCTAGTATAGATATGCACAACATGCGAATTCACTATCATTTTTTAACTTTTTCTCTGAGTGTTGGCCACGGTGGACTTCAGCTAATATTTCCCCCCTACCACAAACCTCCAGTTACGCCACTGGTGATGGGAGGTTGTTGACTGCAGTGAATTGAAGCACATGTACTGTAGAAAATGAACTATAATATTGGCAGCTAAGTTTGCGCGCGATTCTGTTTTTCTAATTGCGTGTTGGCAAAACAAAAATTGGTTACACAGGAATAATGTGAACTTGGGAAAAAATGTTATGTTTTTACCAGTCACGCCAGGAAAGGAGTAGTAGCTCGGTTCACGAGAACGACCTCGGAAACCACGTGTGCGGGTGGTGATTGAGCAGTGAGACGAAAACGCTGAAAACGTAAACTATTGCATGCACGAAGATGTGCAGCAGAAGAAGAGAACGATTATGCGCATTTCGCTTAAACGTGAGATGAATACCTCGCTTGCAGAACAGGGAACAGCAAAACCTGGGCTTCGCGGTGAAGCCCGTGTCCAGTTTGGCTGGATTTGGATTTTGTTTTGAGTCCCGCGTCTTCGCGAGAAACCGCCCTACAGTGTTTGCTGCAGTAAGAGATAGAAAGACGTTTTTGGGTTTTTTTCGTATCCTTTCAGGTTATGAAATGTTATTAGCCGCAAAACTGCTTTTCGCGTTTCCTGCGTTATCTCCGTACTGTTTTCGCGATGGCGTTCGACCGCAGACTGATTTTGCGTCCGGACTGAAGTTCAATGTCGGATCACCTCTTCCGCGAACATTAAAGAATGAGTCGCCAGGAAAAGAAATGCATCCAATCATTTCAGGATCTGGCATCGTTTCCAAATAAAATCTACAGCAATTTTTACGAGAATATAGTTTTTTTTCGAGAGCCACTTTGGCGCTTGCCATAGCTCAGTTGTTGCTAAACGTGGGTACGTTGCTGCTTCGTATTCGCGAGTGTGAAGCTTAAGTTGCGGAGAACACTTACGAGCTTATGGTTGGAATTAAATTTGAACCTGGTTTTGAAGTTCTCGACCGAAACGCTTTGTTCTTGACTGAAAGATCTTTAGTTTTACCTCAAGGCGACGGAAAAAAAGCGACCTTTGTTTATTGATGGATGTCTTCAGATTTTCACGAGGAATTGATGGTAATGGGTGTTGAGTGACTGTGCTTTATCGCTACTTCGATTTGATTGAAAAACAAACCGGAATCGGCGAGAGGTCCACTCGCCGTGTAAGAGCAGCATTCGTATGTTTTTGGACCGTCACTTCTTACCGGAAGAAAAGAGAGGCAGACATTGGTGTACTGGCCTTGCGTCGGAAGCATTAATGCCAAACGAGCGTTTAATGACTCCGTGCTGCATTGCACAATGCATGTCCTGCAGCCCAATAAGACAAGCGGTCCAACGCGCATGGTTCCTGCAGCGCATTGCATTTCGCCCCGTTTTTCAACTACATCTCCCATTAGCTGAAGCACGTAGGCTACATCAGTGTCAAACAACAAAAGTTTATCCCGATCGTCAATGTTTAGCAAACAGTTGTTTTCACGTCTGATATTGCCCATCCGTTCTCGCCTAAACTGCCTAACCTTGAAAATGTATTCAAAAACACATCTTCAAACCTTGAAGGAAAACTTTTCTTGTGATTCAATAGCGAGAAAAAGGTTAACGAAAAACATGTGTAGGCAGCCGTCGGATTTGAGAAATGCTTTCTTGCTGTGCTACCCTAAAATTTTGTGTCTACCGTCTAATCATGATGTAACTAGCGCACAGCAGGACGGTGCCAACACAGAAGCGTGAATCAGCGCTATAGGTTTGACCAATAAACAGAATCTCCGCGAGAATTGTTGGTGAAAAGTAAGCATTTATCCATTATGGCTGGTGGTTAGCATTTATGACGGCATAAGCCGAATTGTTAGCGAAATCCCATCGACTCGACGCGGTGTTTCCGGCGTAGCCAACAAACGAACTTGCTGTGCTTGTCATAACCTTCTTTCCTACACCGAAATGCTTCGCTGGGTTGCGGCTTGCTGGTATTCGTGCGCCAAATGGGCTCTCTTGGACCTTGTTAGGCAATGTTTGATGGAGGCCTTGCTTAATGGCCTGTCTCGGATTTGTGTGACGCAGTGCTGTTGGCACTTGTAAGTACGTGACAATCAAGGCTGTATTGTCGGTACTTGGAGCAATACCTACGAGATTGAAAGCTTGACAAGGCCTTGGATTGCTTTGTTGATCTCTGACAAATGGAGCCGTATTCATGAAGCGGAACGACCCCAGGGGCTGAGTTGAATCGTCGTCAGAACGAAAACAATGCCTGTTGCTCCAAGGACGATTCAGCACGACTCGATCCGAGGCGCTGTATACACGGACTTGCCCGGTCTACTTTCGCCGTTCATTAGCAAAGTCAACTGCTCAGCAGACCCGGCCGAACTGCAGCGATGGCCAATGGCAAACACCAGGAACATTGAGCTGGGACGATTGCTTGAGAAAGAAAATATTGGGCTTTTTTGCGTCGGAGCTTGCTCTGTGCCGTGCTGGCTGGGCTGGGTTTCCGCCGCTGTCTGTGCTGGCCTGCCCGAAATAATTGAGCTCTTATTCGTATTCAACAAGACAACATGCGTTGCAACTTTACACCCAATGTCTATGCTTTTTTTCTCGTCGTTTTAAAAGTGAGACTAGTTGAGTGGAAAGAGTTTCCGCTGCACCTGTTACTGGCAGTTTGCGAGCTGTACAGGCCGCTTTTGAGCAAACATACGTAATGCACATTTCACAGCCTTGGCAATGCAACTCTCGCCGGTTTTGGGGCTGATGGAAGCGGTATGGAAAATTGATGAGGAGTGAAAAGACAAGGTAGCTCACGTTTGTGGAACACAGTTATAGTTGCTAGCGTTGGTGTCTTGTTTCCACTTGTCAGGTTCTTGGGAGGAATGACTTTATTATCTGAACAATTGCAATTGCCGTTGAGTTCGATAAAAAAGCGAAAGCTTATGCTGTTGCATGTAGCCTATTGTTGCCTGCTGAGAACTGGTATTAGTTTTAATGTGTTGCTGCATTCTAAACAGATAAAAAAATTATATATTTCTGAAATTATGCTTTTTTTATTTATTAGAAACAGTTTTAGGCCAAATGCGCATCATAACAAAAATCCTATTTTTGCTATATCTTAGCACAGGGGTGCAAAAATGTGGTCGCGCACTCGGACCACGCGATAAAACTTGAGTGCGCGAACTTTTTTTTACATTTTAAACTTTGTGCATATGAATTCTGTATGGTAAAGCTTATGTGCGCGCTACTAAAAATTCTGTGCGCCACCAACATTCACAAATAATTTTGTACATCTGGTTCAGCATTTAGATTGCCACCCAGTCTTTCTATGCATTGAAAAGTATATAGCATAATAACAAAGCAAGCGTCAATACCTACATTAGAAGTTGACGTTGGTGGCCTTGCCAGGTCGCTTTGATTACAGAGAAAGCTTACTTGATTTGAGGCCATGTTTTTCTTTCCGAATGTCTTCAGCAGTCCCGTCGCCATGTTGGGCTTTTGGGGGCTGAATCCCCCCAAACGAAGCTCCAAGCCCCCCAAATTGAAACATGAAACACTATAAATCAGTTGAGTTTTTGTTAATTTTTGAGTGTCAATCCCCTCCGCACAAACCAAAATACCCCCTGCAGAAATGCAAAGAAGCCCCCCTATTGAAAACCTTCTGGCGACGGTTCTGGTCTTCTGTTGATTTCGATGGTATGGTGGATGGTGCTTGATATCGATATATTTTTCGTCAAGTATGATATTCAGTCGATTTTTAAATATTTAGTCTTATCTTTAACACGGGGAGGTTTTCCTTGGGTGGAGATAAACGACAGGTCCAACGTGTGTCGTAGGCAAGCCACATTGAAGCGCTCAACGAACAGCCTGTGTTGGAACAGATTTTAAATGGCACGGAAAGCTTTGGCTTGCAGAAATCTGTCGCTGATATTCGTCGCACGGCCTCTGTGCCGAGTGCTCCAAACAACTTAGCTAGATGTCATTTCTACAGAGGTCTCCCAACAACCACTGGATAGGGCAACGAATGTCGGTGTCCAGTCTAGTTTGTTGATGCTGTTTGCTAATCAGTTCCTGTCGCGATCCACAGTTGTTCATTTGTTCTGAAAAAAATGCGGCCGCCTTTGCTGGCGCTTGTTGCCTGTTTGCTGGCGACCGCCGATTTGAGTGATGGCCAGAGTTACCGGTCGCGGTCCCGGCCCCGTTCCCGTTCCCGGCCCCGTTCTAGGGGCAGGTCGCGATCACGTGTGTCGGACAAACCGTTGGACATCCGGGGCATCGTGACCGGCAACGTTACCGGCGACACGTACCGTCCGAACTACGACGACGTCGTGCCCGGAGCGTCATCGCTGACATTCGTTTTCGACGTCACCGGAAGTATGTGGGACGATCTGAAGCAGGTCATCGCAGGAGCGAGAAAGATCCTGGACACGACCCTGAACCGACAGGAGAAGGCTCTTTACAACTACGTGCTCATTCCCTTCCACGATCCACGTGAGTGTATCTGTGCTATGGCTCGTTCAGTGGTGACGGGCTAAAGTTTAGCGCAGGGGTCGGCAAGCGATATTTTGCGGATCGGCCTTCAATAAAATAATGAATGTTTTGCAAATTTATTACAACACGTAAGTCATCTTGGCGCTGATTCAGTGATAGATCTGGACTTGCTTTGCCGCAATAAGATGCTCCCACCAGTAGGGATTATGGCATTCAGTGGCACCCGCAGTGTGTTCCTTATGTCAGTAGTTTCAGTGGACCAATTTAGCTTTGGTTCCGCACGGCCCGGTAACAATTTATTCACGTACCGGCACCGGGCCACACCGGGCCCTGCTTTAGTGAGCGCATTTTTCCTGGCAAATATGTACATAGCTTCATAGGAATCGCTATTAACGTTGTCATCGTACACTAGTAGACAGGCTTGTTTTTGTTGTTTTCCTTTTAAAGAAATCTTAAGTAGTCATAAATTTCAATGATAAATGGACTGTGGGTTGTAAGTTATTCTTCAATGCAATAAGGTTGCTTGATGTCTTTTCGGGCATTGTGCTGTAATCCACTACGTATCTGACAATCGTTGTGCGAATTATGTAGATGAGTGAAAATGTTTGCATTCGACAGCTGTTCCACGACGTACTTTTTTCAGGAGATCTAAAGTGCGTCGAAATGTTTGGAGTTATTGCGACTTTATGGTAATCTTCCGATCCGCCGAACTGAAATTATGATATACGGCAATTCACTGTGTGTGCAAATGCCGAAAACACCTGGGTTCAAATAATTTAGTCTCCCCCAAGGTGACGCAGTCGAATCTACAAAGAAACGTTTTTGATAGGAATCGATTTCACATAACTCTACGCTTCAACGGTCCTGAAATCTCATTCTATATGAATATTTTTCTCAACGTTCAAAATTGGACGTTCTTTTCCGACCCAACTTCAATTTACCTTTTCGTTGCAGCTGCTAAACCAGCAGTGTACAGGTCCGATTTGCAATTACTGCCTGTCGGACGCTATGGCAACGCGTCGGCTACGAAACGTGACAGAAACTCTTTGATTTTGACAAGAAGTTTTAAAATTGTTGTAGTTTATCAACCAAGACGTGCTATTTTTGCTACAGTTGTCGGACCAATCACAGTAACCACAAATCCGGATAAGTTTACAAGAAGCTTGAAAAATCTTTACGTCCAAGGCGGTGGCGATTGTCCGGAGATGAGCGTGACAGCTATCAGGTAAAAGCAAGAGTAGCAAATGTGCTATTTTTGCAGTCTGAGCATTTCCGAGCGAACCAAACATTCTTAATCTTTTGATGAATCCAGAATGTAATGGATTTTCCAATGTCGTCCCATAGTCCCCTCATTTGATTGTCAAAATAATCATTATCATTCCTTCTACTGTAATAGTGACCAGTAGTGGAAAGATCTACAGTCTTCACCTGATGTTTGGGGGGAAGCCGGGAATGGGGGCGCCAAAAGTCGGCAAAAAGAATATACAAACGAGGAAAATTCATCCAAATTGTTTAGGGGCGGCCAAAACAAGATTGTGTCCCATATCCCCAATCAGGGCCGAATTAAAGTGGGTGCTACTGATGCTGCAGTATTAGACCAATTCCTAAAATAGGCCTGGATCTGGATGAACAGAGAAGATATTAATTGATTTTATAACTGCGAATAAGTACCTAAGAAAAATAGTCATTTGTGCCACGTCAGACCCAATAAGCAACTACTCTATAAAAATTTAATTGAAACAACTTTAGATGGATTCGGCCTAGGACAAAATTGACTTCAGGCGGAAGGTTTTATGAAAATTGTGGAAAAACTGTGGCAACAAACCCTGCGGCTGGAGGGTGATTTGTAAAGTGGTGTTCGCAGGATGCTTTACATGTAGTTTGGACTTTAATGAACAAATCTAGCCTGCAGAAATAAATATGCAGAGGTTTGCTATTCCATCAAGCTTTCAAAAAAGTCAGATTTACAGTGCTTTTAATTTCTTAAAAATCCTCCTGGAACGACAATTCTGATAAAACAATTTGGTAATTTATAACATCGCAGGCGTACACTCCAGGGCGTTATATCCCCTAGTTAGCCCCTGTTGCTCGTTGGAGAAAGGTTTTTGCTCTTTGTAATATACGTCATAGCACGCATTTCAATGCGTACTATCATCCCACAACCAAATTTTGAAAAAACACACGTTTGTTACGAATACCGTTATGTAAAATAACATACGAACTACAAGGCACCAAATAATGGAATAGAACAGGGGTGGGCGACCTTTTCTTCGGAGGACCACATTGAAATCTAATGCTACCGGGGCTGCATATATTACATTATATCTTACCGGGGGTGAGGCCGCGTATATTACACAATATTCATTTCCGCTTGACTTCCGGTCGTTTCGAATGAAATGTGTGGAATAAAATCTCGAGAATTCTTATCAAACTGATAAAATTACTTTAACATAGACTCAACATATGTACTATCTATGTACGTGTGGCTGTCCTGTGAACCGCATGCGGCCCGTGGGCCGTAGTTTGCTCACCTCTGGAATAGAATAACAGTAAAAATAAAATCTCATGGCTTTCAGTGGTTTTGATTTCCTTAGAAGTAGATTATATTAGAACCTACCCAATCGCATGCTTACGTCAATGTTACATCATTGAATAAGATGTCTGTAGCTTTTCGAAGAAAGATATACATTATCGTATTAATCATGATTTTATATTTAACAACTGTGAAGGGAAATCGTTCCAACTGTGAATGCAAATCTGGTTGAGTATCTTGCTGGTCTTTCGTTGGGCAAATCGTGAATTTTTGTGTTCAAATGCAGTAATAGAAAGTACTACTTCTGGCCTGGCTACCTTGTGGGTCTTGGGGTCGTTTAGCTCGTGCCGTTAGTTCACTAATGATTGCGGTTACGGAATAGAACATCTTTGTCTTGTGTGTGGATCGTGAGTTTATGCAGCAAAGTTTTGAAATAAATTACATGCATTATTAAAAATCTAAAGCATTTATTCATGGAAAGCAAAACTGCAGGAAAATCAGGTTGTGTTATCAACGAGCCATGGGCATTTGTCGTCCGCGCACTATATGCTGTGCGTCATATTGAATACTATTGGTCTTGAGGTGTTTCCAACGGCCTGTTACTGATATCGTTGGACGTTACAACATCAATGTTTAGAGTTGCGTCTTTTTGAGTGGCTACTTTTGCCGTTTCTGTCTTGAAATACTCGTTTTCACGGAAAATGAAAGGTTGAACATGCGACTATTTATCCCAACGTATAAACGTTCAACGTGGGATTTAGTCACCCGTCACGTGCCGAACATTGAAATTGCATTCCTTGCACAGCGTGGGTTGCAATCGTCTTCGGGTGTTTTATTTGGCAGAGAAGCTCTGAAGATCTCATTGCCCGGTTCCTTCATCTACGTCTTCACCGACGCTCGATCGAAGGATTTCGTGCAAACTCCCGAAGTGCTGAAAATTATCCAACGGAAGCAAAGTCAGGTGCGTTCTGATCGAAACAAATAGTAATCTTTGCAACTTGAGACTTTGAACATGAAAATACAAAGCGTGTGTTTCGAATTTTGGGCTTTTTCGCAAAGCGGCCGTAAACAGAGAGCAACAGGAAAGACGTTTTCGCGTTGCTGTAATTGCCCAGGTCTGGCCCAGGTCTGGCCGAGGTCTGGCCCAGGTCTGGCCGATTGGCGCCGTGACTACTTTCCACCCATTTTAAAGAGACGCCAGTCGCGAAAACAAACAATAAATATTTGTCGAGTTTGCCTTGAAGTAAAAAGCGAGAACCGCTCAGACACACCGGGTCAAACTTATATTTTGACAAACGGTCTGAATTACGAGGTGACTGTTTTTGCCACAGCGTCTAATGTGCTAGAGCTACACTAACTAGTGACAATTATATACGCTATTGTGCATTCGCTTATTTGTATACTGCGAAAATATTTGGAAGATGTTACGTTTTTTAAACCGTTTCAAACAATGCTAGTGATACCCTCACTGGTAGTAGATGTTTGAAGTTATTTAGCATATTTTTAAAGAACGTTTGGGTTCATTTCATTCTCTAAGAAAATCAGAGTCATCCCAATAACTTTTGATCGAAGTGTGTAGAACACAGTGCTTGAGGTGGTTTTGATTAACATCGGACTGTAGTTTGTCTGTCACACGATTTAAAACACGAGTCAAGAAATAAAGTTTGGTCATGCTGCAGCGATTTATAAACATGTCCGTGAAATCGCACGGAGTATTTACTGCAGGTTTCACGAAACAACCCCTCGTTCCGTTGCTGATAAAATGTTCCTGCTTCCATTTGCTAACCGCGCGCAATTTTCCAGAGCAACCTGCGTGGGGTGTTGAGCTCCTAATTAACGAATTATTTTGTGCAGGTTGTGTTCGTCCTGACTGGCGATTGTGAAAACCGAGACCACTTAGGGTATCAAGCCTACGAGAAGATAGCTTCGGTCAGTTCTGGCCAAGTCTTTTTCATCGAGAAGGCGGAAGTCTCAGAGGTATGGTGGTGGGGGTCAGAAAAATGACTAGCAGATCGTGACAAACTGCGCTTCGTGTTTTGGACCAATCTTGCTTTCACTAAAGATTTAGCTTAACGGATTTTTTCAATCTCTTTCAATACTGAAACAAAACTTGTTTATTATCTTCACTTAAAACTTGTTGCCTGGTACGAAAACGTTCTACCCACAGTAACTATTGTTGCGCTCACGTGTTGCTGCTGCTTGTTTAACTCGTTGTAGTTGCAACTTCTACGATCGTGTTTTACTGCCAATGTTCAGTTCGTCGTTATTTTTTCACTTGACGCCCAACCTCGGCGGTTGGAGGTCTGTGACCGAATAATACTCGGCACTCCCCGGCCTTGTCGCTTCAGACGAGAGAAAGCCGAGAGCATCCTTATCGTTCTCATGTTTGTTCACTACAGCTTCTACATCTGGCATTGAGAGTCAACAACCGCAGAGCACATGGCAAATGCCATCTTGTTTCGGTTATAATGAGAGATTTGTCAAGGACTTTACATCTCGCTTCAGCCAGCTACGGAATGTGTAATAAGCTTGTCTACAAGAGGTTAAACCCAACGTTTCTCACAGGTCGTCAAGTTCATCGAAGTATCCGTTCAAGCTCACAAGGTGGCGCTTCTGGCAACGGATCACGAAACGACCCAGCGACACACCATTACGCTGCCGTTTGATCCCGAACTGCAGGAAGTCACAATTGCTATCAGTGGAACAGGTGCTTTGAAATGTATAACACAACGAAAGACCTGTTTCCACTGATTTGTTTGAGATTTTGTTGAACAATTGTGCGTTTAATGCCACTTTTTAATTCCACTTGTGCAATGCTGTCGTACGCACGAGCAAGATAGTCACGCATCCTGAAGATGCATTGTTGGCCTTTTTTGTGACGCAGTATGCTGCACCGTTTGTGGATGTTTTGTTTCATTTTCCTCTTTTCAACATTTGCATTTTTATTTGTATATAGATTCTTTCGCAAACACTAATGCAAGCTTTATATCTGACAATGTATGATGTACTTAACGTCAAATAGTTACTTGCAAGAATGTTCGTGGCGGATGCAATAGCTGCGAAGTGTTGCATGGGGAAATGTCTGTTTTTGCACTGTCGTTTTTGATCAAAAACAAGCATTTTCAAAATTTTGTAAGGTGTTTAACTTAGTCTCAAGATAACAGCGTAACACTGACTTGTTTCAAACGCAGGAAGACGGCTGCGGTTGAGTGATCCAGATGGCAACAGAGTAACGGAGCAGGATGGCCTGGAAACACCCCTAAATCTGGATAAAATTTTGATTGTGACGTTGAAAGAACCACCCCCAGGTGATTAAAACGATGTGTTTATTTTGAAACGATCAGTCCTTCTCAAAATTTGACGTTTAAATTGAACTTCGTCACGTGCACTGTTGAGACACGTTTTGGACGCGAAAGGCGTTTGCATATAGTTGAACAATATTTGTTCATTTTGGCGAACTCGTATTTGCATTTGATATTTCTGTTTTCATCTGTTTTTTTTAAAATATTATTAAATTGTTCTGCTACAGTGCAGACCGTTGGAAACAACCGATTGCTTTGCGCAGGTATATGGACTCTTGAGGTGGAGGCAGAAGGAGTACACACACTTCGAGTGACCGGCTTAAGTACTTTGGACTTCCAGGCCAGGTTTTCCCGAACACCGTCCTTCAACTTCGCTGAAGCCGAGTACCAACCAGTTGCCGGTGAGAAACGAAGCTTGTTGGGGCTGCAGCAGATCTGGCCGCGATGGTCGTCGCCTCCGCTGCTGCCGTCGCGTCCATTGTTCTCTTCCGGCTTTCGTCAACAGTTTCCCATTGTTTGCGTTAAGTCATGCGTTTTTTTATGTAAACATCAAATATCGGGCAGACTGACCTCTCCCGTACCTTTTTTCTTTTCGCGTTCAACCTCAGGTCAAGTAGCAACTGTCACAAATCTTTTTTTACAACCAAATGTTGTGAATGTTCCAATTCCGACAGGGTGCAAGCCGCTCAATAATCGTTATCAAGAATGAATAACTTGATGATTTCTTTGCCAGGCGACTCATCTACCGCTGTGTACCAAGTGGGTGTGTGCACAACCTCATCGGCTGATCTAATTACGAAATATTGCCACAATCCTTCTTTCACAACAGGTGTAGATCTATATAATCAATTTTCGCAGGTATCGATACATACGTTCTACTGAACGCAACTGGTCTGGCACCTCCTGGGATCTTCCATACCTTGGAACTGCATGATATCAGCGGGAGACTGCTGAGGGTATGTTCGTTAGCTGCGAATAAATAGTGATGCATTGCGTGTTGCTGAATATCGGGAAAAGTTGCCAAGAACGAAGCTTTTCGAATTAGAACGAACGTAATATCCGTCGCATGAGTGTTCGTTTTGTGAAGCTCTGTTGTCAGGAATCGTCAGAAAAGTTCGCAGAAATTTCGACTTGGTTGCCAACGGGAAAATTTTTTGGACTGTCGATTTTTACCTAAAACAAGACAACGTTTCTATGGCGAGAATTTTTTTGGCAATATGGATTAGACGTTATTTGTCGAGTGTTATGATTCAAAAGAAACTTAAATCATCACCGGACTTTTTTCTAATACAAAGAGACGGAAATATTTTGTCTGCTGCGGTTTGGACAAACTTTGTTCATAACTTTCAAATTGACTGAAACTAACACTTGATTTTTTGATTCCCTCGTTTTACTTCAGTTGTCACCGGTAGTGTTTGGCTTTAGCTGATTTTCGGCTCGATAAAAAAACGCCTTTGCAGACCAGCGAGCAAATAAAGGACGCCGGAATATTTCTACTGTTTTTCATCACATAAGCATATGCTTTTTTTCAGTAATAAAGACTATTTCTTAAATAAATCGTAAATGTTTTTAGTTTCTATTGAAGTAAGTACTTCGAAGCATTAGGATCTGGTATATTTGAAAATAATGCACCATTTCTATCAAACTGTTGTTTTAATGTTTTAATTGAATGCAGTCTCATCCGTGTAGGTGAGGTTGATACAAATTACTTGCCGTTGACTTTTCATGCGTTTGTCAAAATAATTGTTACTGAATTAAGATAATTATTTTAAGCGCCAAATGTCAAACAGGTTTTTGATCATTTTCGTCACACCGTTGCGTTCAATCAACGCAATGATGTCCATGTTTCAGGTTTCAGCAACATGGTCGAGTTTGACAAGTTAGTTATTCGCCAGTTACTTCCATCTTTTTTGCAAAACGTAACGGAGCCATAAGTGATTAAAGTTAATGCGAGAAAAACCTTGGCTGCGCAGTGTTTGAGCTTCACCTGTGCCTGAGGTGGCCGCGACGCCATAGAGATTCGCATATGTTCTAAGCGATTACAAAGGTTGACCCCAGAAACCCCTCTGTAGTGAAGGGTCATGAGTTCCGCGGGTGTCTGCGGCTCATCTGTGTGATGCGCAGAGCAAATTATCGTGATGTTGCAAATCTTGAAACTATTTGTTGTTTACTTTCAAATAACGTTGAATAGAGTTGGGTGGACTTGGGTTAAATTCCAAAATGTGCCAGATCATGATTCATGTGAACCATGGGGATTTAATTTCACTGCCGCTTTTCGGTATACACCCTCGTTGTTCGCATTTCCCTGTTTTTGATCTGTGTTGTTGAAATGGTCTGATTGATTAGCACTTTTAGTTCTGATTTTTGATTTTCAAACGAGGGTATGAAAAAGACCGAAGCTTTTCAACTACCTTTCCTGCGTGATTAGTAACTTGCATTTTCATAAACACTTTTTACTTTAACACGGTTTGTAGTCGAACGATCCGATCATCTTGTGATTCCAGACAATTCCTCTCTCATCGCCCAAAGACCCGAAGCAACCATACTTGTACACAGCAGACCCCTTCATACCCCCAGACCAACCCTTCCACATGGCAGTGCGGGGAATCACCGGTGACGTCTTCCCGTTCATCAGAGCCACGAAAAATGCTGTGATTAACATAATTCCAAGTAAGCACCACTTCCCGTCATATTTGCCAGGAAACGACTTTTGATTTTGAATTGTAAACGTCTTAGAAAACATGTTTTGAGACACTAACTTTAGATTGAAGCGCTACATTGGGCAAATACGTGTTGTGCTCTAAAGCATCAGCAATAACTCACCGAATTTGAAAAACAAAAAATAGCGATCCAAAGAAGAGGAAAGAAACGCAACTCTGCTTTTGAATGTTGTCACATGACTGCATCATTCAAAACTGAATTGCAACCTGAAGTGTTGACGTGACGTGACGTGTCGTCCCTTCCTTGTTTTCGTCCTTAGTTGCATCTTGCTGTTTATACGTGAGTGCATCGCAGATGCCTGTTTGCCACGTGGTGCTTTGCTAGCATGACACGTGCACTGACGATCGTAGCCTTGTCAAGTGTGAAACGATCAGTTTCTTTGAAAGGATAATATGGCTGTTGAGTTCCCGGTTCCGAGTAGTGACATCCACGACTTTCGAGGTTTCTGCAGCAAATCGGGCGGCACAATCTCTTACATTTGTGCTTTGTAGCCACCCATCCCGCTTTAATCCACGTGTACTGATAAAAATAGCGAAGACAGATTGATCGCTGGTTTTTCTTGTTCGCTTTTGATCGGTTCCCGTGGAGCACTTGACTCCGGTGCTCGTGGTCAATGGCTTGGTGTTGCAGTCTCGTTGCCTGCGAGAAAATCGAGTGATTTTATTGCGCTGCTACAGCTGTCAATCTTCTTGCAAGTTTGCTGTGCTTTCATCGCATTCAAGTGTGCTCTTTCCTCTGCAAGCGCTGCAACCGGCGCTGAATAGGTTTAATCCGGAACGTAAGTTTCAAATCTCAGCATCGCCAACGCAGCGGCAGTTGTTGACAAACGCCTTAAGCGTACATGTTATTTTGCATCCAGCAATGCATTCCGCGCGCCGGTCACGTCGGATTGAGATTTTGATGCGTCTTGCACTAAACATGCACCGACGTTTGCACACGTCAAACGAAATTAATATTCTTAAGCTTCTTTTAGCATTTGGAGCTGCATATTTGAGGTAATATGAACTATCAGGCCTTGGGATGTGCCTTAATAAGGCTGTATTCTATATATAAAAACACGTGAAGTTAGACACAAGATGTTGCGCACAGTTCGGTCTATTCTGTTTGAAAGACTTGAGCTTGATTGATTCCTGCGATTTGCACTTGCCCGGTGGCTAATGGCCTTACTGTCATGCAACACATACATTATCGGAAAAACGGGAATAATGGATTGCAAAATATAACACGTTCGCAGAGCGTGTATGTTTTATGCTAAGGATGTTTACGCCTTTCATCGTTGTGTATTAAGCACCTTTGAGAAAGTGCTTGCAAGACTGAGGTATGGAAGTTATTTTGTGCAATGTTCACCACTTTCAAAATGATCCATGATATCTTCTTGGGCTGCGTTTGATTCACTTTTTACCACATCATGCGTCAGTTAGATGCTATATGATGCCAAAAGATTTTTCAGTCAAAATAGTGTGAACAAAACTTGCCTGCTTTTTTATGTTGAAACTTTCGCTTATGTCTATGCATTTATTTTCGCAAAAACATCTTTGCTTTTTTTGAGCAAAACTTGTGGTTACATAACTTGCTGTTCCAGAATCTGAATCTTGCGAAGACTTCCGTGTTACTTTGGGATTCCCTTTAGTCCCGCGCGGGTAGTCGTGAGATGTTCACAACGATTTGTACCATCTCATAGAAATGAATTCCATAATGTTTGACTAAAATCCTCAATCTTTCAAAGACCCGCTTTTGGGTCTCATCATGAGCAAAAATAGTTAATCTCGGTCAAAATTTTAATGGCATTAAGGACCTCGATTTTTTAGCGTTGATGATGAAATTCATTTTTAATTTCCTTGAAAATGTTGTCAATAGTTGGGCTGGTGATGTGTTTAGAGGGCAAACAGCTACGAGCTATTCGCCACTGTTTTCATGTTTCAACTCAACAACAGATCCCTTGTCAAAAATTTGCACGTTTAGACGCTTAACTCTAAGAGCACCAACTACTCGTTTGATTGGGAATTATTTTCTTTTACTGCGAATATTTTCAAAAGAACGTGTGATTGCGGATTGAAAAGTTGCAATATTTGCATTTTTATTCTTTTATCGTATTCTTCCGCAGTCGCACCTGTGGTCAACATGCCTGAAACACATCCGGGTTATTTCGATTACCCCGCCGAAATACCGTGCCACGTGACTAGTCTTCTGCCCTATCACGTGAGATGGAGCCGAAAAATCGGAGAGAGATGGATAAGCCTGGGCGAGCCCAGATATTACGTGTGAGTCTCTTGTGTGGGCTTACGTTGCATGAACAGTCGTGATGTGGCTACCGCTGCAAAACCCACCGGTGCACCCGAAACACCTGTTGTTTCTCTCTGCGCGTCAGCTGTTTTTCCGTTCACGGTCAACGACGCAACTTTAATCGGACGGCACAACAATGCGTGACTACCATAACAGGTTACCGTTGGCGGTTTTAGTGGGTTTCCTGGAAGATTTGCTATTATCGTCGCACGGCTTTGACAGCGCGGCGGCCGAGGACGTTTTAGGGGTTGCGAAGGTTCAATGTTGAGCGCGATGTAGTTTTGCGTTGTTTGCGATTGTTGTTTTGGACTCGAAGTAAAATTTCAAAAGTAGGGGAGAAAATCTATCATTTCTATGCTTTACATCAACTTCTTCCTAATCCACCCAGTTTCGACGTCATCGTCATGGAATGTTGGTATTCTGCATCATATAACTGTCAATACCAGTGATTCTCAAACTTTTTCAGCTTGCGACGCACTACGAAAATTTAAAAAAATTCGCGGCAGACTTACAACAAAATAAAGTTGCTTTAAAAAAATTGATGCGTTCGGTGTGTCTGCTTTTGGGCACGAAAAAGATTGAAACGAGGATCCGTCGTTGCCAAGCACATCCGCATTGTGTCGTCAATTCCATGAAACCTCTTGTTTTTTGCTTTTAATTTCTGTCAGAGCAGAAAATCCATATTCACAGAGCAATGAAGATGCATATGGCAAGATTATTTTGATGCCTTTGACACAGATCATTGAATAGGATTTGTAAGCAGATTGCCAAAACTCGCCCAAGCTCTTTTGGGAAAACAATGCTTAAAAAAACGGGTCGTTGCGTGCATCAATGGGTGTCCGCAGAAATTTTTCCAGGGGATGACAATATCGACATTTTGCTTATCGTTTTAAGGTTGCTCACAAATGGACGTTCATAAAGTTTTAGCCTTTCTGTACCGCAAAAAATCCCCTTGAAAACACCCTCCATTCGCATCCTTTCAGAAATCATATTCCGATGGAAGTGTATACGAGTTTGCCACAAGGGTGCACTTTCTGTCAATCGTTACAGCTTTTGCTGAATTGACGTATAATGCAATATCATTATTGTTATGAAAACTGCAGACAACTGTGTCTGAATTGACTTGAAATATCCACAACTACATTTGTAGCGCTGTCATTAGCAGAGACGCCTGAGCAGGTGTGGGGCAGGGGTGGGGCAGGGGTGGG
>Ga0210059_1003872_pt1 | contig 24072 bp, 12 predicted proteins | sample Ectturendosymbi2_FD_188042 | JGI IMG/M metagenome (GOLD analysis project Ga0210059, IMG submission 188042) | Ecteinascidia turbinata endosymbiont from Florida, USA - Sample 2 (SPAdes) (version 2) | ecosystem: Host-associated > Tunicates > Ascidians > Unclassified | place: Key West, Florida...
GGTTTGAGCTATTTTTGATGGGGACTCACGTTGTTCCATGTCTTTTATCTTCTGCTATACTTTGGAATTATGATGAAAAATTAAAGCATACAAAAATGTGTTTATATACGTATGACGGCAAACTTCAAGTGTCTACAAAAAACTTCAAATGGGTTATTGAGCCTTGGAAAGCTGTTACTGTACCTTTGCCCCAAGTTACGTTTGCGCAACTGCTACTCCACAGGATGCTTTTCGCTCTCTTTATACGCACATGTCGCAATATAACTATATAAGCACTGATCTGCGTGTTGACACAAATCATGTACACTTACCTTTTCGAATGCGCTGACAATTGCATCGGCGCAATCCCACTCTTTGGACCAGCTATTCCCAACAACGTTTAACAAATTTCGACAAAACTCCAGGCTCACCTTAAACACATTAAGATTATTATTAATCATAACGCCGCCAACAATTCTCGCACAATCCTTTCCAATGGATAGCTAACAAAAATAAAAACGGCGGGATGCAAGGTAAGTTTAAATTCGTGTTCACTTACTGTTCGGTTTTCACAGCTCAAGTCAAGGCTCAGCAGACATTGAAATCTGAGACAATGCAAATCTAACCTGCATTATATTACCGCTGGCAAAAGAGACAAGACTTCCAAATCGTTTTCTAAGATTCCAAACTTTCCATTTTTTCCAATTGGTTGGAAGGTTTGCCAAAGCTTTTTCTAACCATTTTTGCCCATAAAGATTTTTTCTCAAGAAAATTGATGTTTAAACGGTTTTGCTTATTATCCAAATACTGGATAAATTTAAACTTTATTTTGCTTTTGCTGTACAAGTGCAGCGGCGTAACTGACAGGGGGCCAGAGGTGCGAACCTCCCCCCTGGCAAGCTAAATTTAAAAATGTGCCCCATTTAGCTTATATTTCGGTATGTATTCTTTTCATTTTCAATAGGTTGTTATTTTTTGCGATTTTCGGATTGTTTTCCGCTGATTTTAATATAGACATCCACATCCGGATTCACTACCATTTCTCAATTTTTACTGAGTATTGGCTAGTGGGCCCCATACGGCGGTCAGTGGGCTCCCTTCAGCTAAGTTACCCCCTGTCTCAAACCTCTAGTTACGCCACTGTAAAAGAGAGCAGTCACAAGGTCAAGGGTTCCGCGTATCATCAAAAATTGATCAACTTGCCGTCTGGTGGGACCCAAATCGGGTCCCTAAAACACCTTAAAAAAGTTAACGATGGTCGGATTTTTGGTGTTATTGTACTGTCTTCAACAGAAAAAAACGTGTGCTGTAGTTTTAGGTGGGGATGAATAGGCCTCGTTGAGGGTTGTGGGATGTTTGCTTTGCAGGAACGTTGTAGGCTGCTGCAAACGTTCCATCGCTTGGTATTATGACGTAAAAAATTTGAAAGATGAAATCTTAATAAGCTGAAATCCGAGTCCGAATTTGTGCAAATCTTTTAACTGGACAGAGCCTCAAACATGTGAGCTTGTGTTAATTTGGTAGTTTTGCTTTACTCTTTGTAAATCATTAGTTTTTCACTTTTCAAAACCCCTGTTCCACGTTGAATACTGTAATCCCTGTGTTTGCCAGCAATGATAAAATGCTTTTACTAAAAATAAGTATGTTTCAACTTTTGCTTGCAGCCACCTGCCATGTATCGAATATAACAAAGTACAGCAACATGTTCACGGCGCATATCATAACATACGCAACTGTTGCTTTCATGGCAAAGTTTCTTCATACAACTTTGATGCATCTTCCCTACAAGAAATCAAAATTACTGCACAGAACCGCCACCAGAAAGTCATCAATAGGGGCTTTGCGTTTGTGCGGGGGAGCTTGACGTTTGTTCAGTGGGGGCTTGACATTAGAATTTAACAAAAATTCCACTCATTTGTAATGTTTCACATTTTAATTTGGGGGGGATTGAAGCTTCGTTTGGGGGGGCTAAGCCCACCAAAGCCCCCCCGTGGCGACGGGACTGTTACTGCACCTGGCACAGCTCTTCCAAGTTACCAAAGAGTGATCGAACGTCAACAGAAAGCAGATATCCGTCACATTGAAGCTGCTGCAAGGGTTCCATAAATATCTGCGGAAATAATATTAGTGAGATTGTTCAATTCAGTTCAGTTTATTCAGGAAACTTACAAATAAAGCTCACGAAGATAAACAAGGTAAAACAAACAAGCAAAAATATTTACACATCATAAGCATACAAACACAATAACAGACAGGTCTCCACGTTAAAACAAGATTAAATTATTGTATTTTGTCACACCTGGATCACTCATAGAATAGCATCACAATCAGTGGCAAATAAACTTATTCTAATCACATTAATATCATGTTTGCGTCTCCCCCGCGGGTACCTAATATAGATAGGCTATAGAGCAGTGTTTCTCAATCTTTTTGTTTACGTGACCCTGAGAACCTTTGGTTAAAATTATGTGGCCCACTATCTTGATAACATATACCACGCTTTCATACGTACAAATAAACAGAAATTATTCTGAAGTATAGCGATTTATTCACATATGCAATTCAGTGAGAAACTTGCTGCTGAACACAATCACCCAGTTTATGAATTGTATTTTCATCTAACTCCGTGGCTCACCGTATAAAATGCACTATGGCCCACTGGTTGAGATATCTGTTTTCGCCTGTTCAAATATTGTTCAAATATATTTGTCTATAGTAGCGGCACACGAGACGGAAAAAGTTATGCATGCAAAGGAAACTGAAAAAAACTGGTTTGTGATGTCTTTACGTGGAATTTAATCTTTTGAATGATAGTGAAAATAAAAAGCTGCAGAAGTGTCTTTCCGTTGTTTTAAACCGCTTTCAGCACTTCTGCAAAAACTTTACTGTGTCTAAAAGGCGATTGTAAAGCACCAATGATAGCGCAGTTATTTTGTGAGAAGCTCTGCATTCAAACAAAGAAAGGCGAATAATATAACGAACGAGGCCGGATTGAATTAAACTCTGTCGGTGGTACGTTACTACATTCATTCATTCATTCATTCATTCTCACACCCGCTTTTCCTCTCAGGAGTGTCTCAGGAGTGTCGCGGGGACGCTTTTCCTCTCAGGAGTGTCGCGGGGACAGCAGCCCTAGGAGGACTCGAAATACCGCACGGTCAACAACAATCTCAGTTCTGCTGGTGTCAAACCAAGACAGGACCAAGCAAGGTCGGAGATACCACGCCACCTGGCCCTTGAACGACCTCTGGGCCGCTCTCCCGTGGGTGGAACCAGGACTTGCCTACGTTGCTAAATGATTTATGAAGACCTATACATGTAGTTTTTCCGTCCGCGACTTGGAAACATGTTTTTATTGGGACAAACGCGCGCACCAAACGCCATGTGTCCAGCTGACGTGGCGAATGCTTTTCGTCATGTTCGAGTTTTGCGTTTTTTATAGGGTCGTATCTCACCGCCTGCGTAACATTTCGTGTTGATACTTTTTATTAATTTTAACGAACAAGTTTTTATTAATTCATGGCCGTGAGTCGCTGATGTCACCTTGTTCGTGTTTTGATTCTTCCATGGCGGAAATTCTACAACTGTCCACGAGATTTTTTAAAACGTTACAAGGTACGCCGCCAAAAGATTAAGAATTTGTAATAAGATCAAAGATCCGTTTTTCAAGGCACGGTGATTGGTATACGTAGAGCCGCAGTACCAGTGCGCCTCCAAATCGGACTCCTAACGTAATATAACCGCACTAGAGCGTAGTCTACACAGCAGTGCTTTACTACTCAGGTATTGCAAACACCAGCAATGACTACAATTTTTATGGGTTTTTACGAAGTTGCTTAAGAGTTTACTAATAAGTATTGCTAGACATGAATTGCATAAATTGTTCATTACGAAACAATGAGCGCAGACTTGCTTGACTGAATATTAAAGAGCCAAATGCCAGTGACCTTACTCTCAGCTGAGTAATTTTCTGATCTTACCACCAGCTGAAAAACCGATATCAGTTTTGCGACTTTTCTTGTTTTTGTTTCAGGATCCTCTAATGTCGGTGGTGTGAATTTAAATAGTTATCAGTAAAATATAAGGTTGTTAATGGTTAAAATCAAAATACAGTACAATCCATTTCACAGGCTTAGTTACTTAGCGGTTTTCAGATATTGAAAGTAAGATGTTGTATTCAACAGCGAACGGACGTTCTCGGTTTAGTAAGCTCAAATCAGTCTGTTTCAAAATTTATTTTATAGATCCTAAAATAACTTTTATTGCAAAACCAATGTTTATATTTTGAGAGTTAATACAATACACACATTTTCCAAATTATCCATAAACTTACGTAAAAGTGATTTTATAAAAAAACTCATCTGTTTAATGTTGACCCGCCTGCATTTTTAAGAACCCATTGTGATTGTTGTGGCCGTTGAGAGACGAAGATCTTAAGAGATTTTGTATTTTTGTGGGTCTCTGCAGACCTATGGCGTTGATTACTTGGAAACTTGGCTTCAAAAAATTAATTCCCAATTGGAAATTCGCCTGCCAATGCCAACCCAGATGTTTAAAAACTCTCCTTTACCACCCGATGAACAAGGAAATCTTAGATCTCTTGGGCATTTTTCGTGCAAAGTTTTTATACAATAACAAAAGTGTCTTCCCCATTTGTTATAAATCCATTGTTTCAGAAAATTAGCATATCGACGCTATACAGTAACTCAAACGCAAAAGTCAGTTCGATAAACACCACATCCATGAGTGCATCTATTCAAGAACACTACGATTCCAAAGCGTGGATAAACAAATGCAGTAAAAGCTACTCGATGTGACAATTATTTCGGTCAGTTATGTGGCTAAGTGGGTAAAAGTTGAAACAGACCTGTCTCAGGACCAGGAGGTGGTCGACCAAGTATGTGCGTTCCGAAGCAAAGAGTTCCCAGGTAGCGTCGCGCCTCTTCTTTTCTGTAACCGTCAAACCTGCGGCCGTTTCATCGTCGGATAACTGACATTGGTAGTGTTGCTCCTTTATAAAAATTTGAAATCTATATTTCAATTTCTGTTAACTTTAATCAGCTTCATGTGAGGGGTTGTGAGTACGGCTTATTGCATGGATTTGGGAATTTACTGGTGTATGGTGGCCCATGCGTGCCACCCTAAAATTTTCTTCTTTCCGGCATTTTTTTAATAAACAAAAAAAATACAAACATTTTTCAAATTTCAAATGATTTATAAATAAAAACAGTTTCGTTTTGTAAACAATTTATTTTAGTATTAAAAACATTTTCGCTTTGCAAATGATGTATAAATGAAAACGTTTTCGTTTGAAAAAGAATTTTACTTTCGTTTCAAAAACACTTTCGCTTTGCAAATGATTTATAAATGCAAACGGTTGCATTTTGAAAACGTTTTCATTTTGAAAAACGTTTTTATTTTGAAAATGTTTTCATTTTGAAAACGTTTTCGTTTTAAAAAAAATTTTTTTTCGTTTCGGAAACACTTTCACTTTTTTTTCGAAAACTTTTTCATTTTGCAAAAAAAAGTAAATCAAAAGCATTTCGAAAACAAATCGCATCAGATTTTCTGGTCGTGGCCCATGCGTGCCACCCTGCGTTGAGGGCCAGTGTTTCCACTTGAGAAGTCTTGCTTTGCAGATTCTCCTATGTCGATGTCTGGCTCCAGCAGGCAGCTCGCGATCGCATTGCAAGTACGTGTAAACTAGTCGTAAGTCTTTCGTTATTGTCGTAACCTATCCTTGGGGAAATGTCTTTGAGGAATTTATGACATAAGACGTATAACTTGTGTCTTAGAGTAAGTGAATGGTATCTTTTTGGCCAAGAGAAGCGGATGGATTGTGCGCATGGGGAATGGTGGTTGTGATGCAGTCAGTGGGTACTGGATATCATGCTGGCCTGTAGCCTTGGTGAAAACGTTTTCATTTCAAAAACGTTTTCAAAATGAAAACAAATCGCATCAGATTTCAAAATGAAAAGGTTTTCATTTATAAATCATTTGCAAAGCAGAAGTGTTTTTGAGATGAAAGTAAAATTCTTTTTAATACGAAAACGTTTTCATTTATAGATCATTTGCAAAGCGAAAATGTTTTTAAAACGAAAGTAAATTGTTTTCAAAAGGAAACTGTTTTTATTTATAAATCATTTGAAATTTGAAAAATTTTTGTATTTTTTTTGTTGTTAAAAAAAATGCCGGAAAGAAGAAAATTTTAGGGTGGCACGCATGGGCCGCCATACTGGTGTTGCCTACGTAGGCCTGCAACCAATCGGAGGCAAACCGGGAGAATGTTCCCTGAAGTTTTTAACACTACTTTTGAGTTTGAAAAGAAATATAATGTCCAACGTTTCACTTCGGATCTAGACTATATTTCTTGATAAGCTCTGTTTTTAGGCATTTTTGGCTCTTTTTGTAAGCATAGGCCGCCTGCAATTAAAAAAATTGTCGCTTGCCATATCATCAATGAAATTAGTGTTTTTGTGTCTGAGCACAAAATTGAAAAAATCCTAAAAATCGTCAAGTTTGTTGTGAATGCAGAGAATTATCGTAGGCCACATTTGCCGGAACGAATGAGAAAACGTCCTAATATGAAATTCGCCAACCATTTTATTTTTTTCATAAACATCGTTTACTCCACCCCAAATATTCACAAAAAACAAGTTTAACTTTCAAAGGCAGGGTTGCGATCAGTACAGGAGAAGTTGGGTGCACACCAAGAAATCTCCATTCATTGCTGTGCTCCTTATAGCGTAGGCCGTCTTCTGACAAAAATCCTAGGGTTGAAAGCTGACTACGCGGTGCAGTTTTCAATGTTTTTTGAACTGCTGTCTTTTGAGTGTTGCAGTTCATTGGCATAATTCATTATTACGACCAATTATTACAAAAACGCCAAAGCGCCAACAAAAATGAAGGTTGTCCAACTGAGTTCCTCACAACACTATATTAACATTTGAGTTTCAGATAAATAGAAACAACTAACTAACCTGCGAGCGGTGAACATTCCGTGTCTTTATTTTTTACTCTAACCAACGCCTCGTGGTCATGGTTGCAGCCGATGCACCCCCAGACCCGTCACTGTCATTACTTTCCTTAGTCAAAATGCACGAACTATTTTAGGCATTGCGTCTTAACGAACAGTTTCACTGAGAACATCGATTGTAATTTTATGCAAACTCAAAACTGGATGGATGCAGTGGTTACGGGTCCCACAACCCGTAAGAATGTTTCATTAAAATTTTAAAAAGCGCACAAAACGTTTTTGAATTTTTTGATTATTTTAAAGTTTTAGTAAATAAATGCCAAACATTGCATTTTCACTACTTCTATTTTTTCCGTCAGTGCTTTGAAACGGGAGCTTTGTTTTGATTTTCAGAGAGATATCATCCTGTTGGGCGAGGCTACACTGGCACAGCTGTTGTTTCTAAACAGACGAAGACGTATATCTCGTTGTTTAGATGCGCCTTGCCTCATTTCATTTAAGCAAAATCGTCGTTAACTTTGATTTGAGCTTTGCCGTCATGAAGCATGGCGAGCGAACAGTCTTATTTAGTGAAGTATGCCATGCAAAGATAAGCTAGCAAGACGTACAGTAAATGCCGTTTGGAAAGAAGTTATATAGGTCTCCAAAAATCCATAGTGTCAAAGGTAACGCATCTGATCACACGAAGATCTGTAGATGGTAACTGCTGCTCCGTCACGATGCCCTCCCTCTGATCCCCGAAAATAACGAGGTTCTAATTTCCCCGGTAAATATGGCAAAGGCAGTTCGTCAGCTTCTGGCAAAATCAAAAAATTTATCAAACTTGACAAATTATTTTGACTCTGTAGCTTGTGTGGTAAAAGACTCTTTCGCACGCGGGTGGTTGGTGTGATGCGGCTTCAGTGGCGGATCCAGGGATTCACAAAAAGTGTGTGGCGCCCCTTTGATGTAAATGCGCCCCTTTTTTATCCTACCGAAGTACAAACAGATATTAAAAAGCACTTCAAACTAAACAATGTTTTACACTTCGTTGAATTGCAGGAGTTTCGTGCCGGACTTTTACCCAGCCTCCATTATCGGATAGTATTAACAATGCTGTTCTTTCTGATAATACTACACTGCATTATTTCTTTCCCGCGTAAGAAATGCCCAGCTTTACTCAGGTAATCACAAACGCAATCGCTTCACTTACAAAGCAACGGTACTCAATTTGCCGCTGGAGTATGCAAAATCGGTCTGTTTTGTTACAAGTTTATTTCTTTAAAACCTGATGGCAGCCTTGAAAGGAAAGGCAGTAGTGAAAATAGGAATGCAATATGGAAAAATCATAACTGAGGCAATGTTCTAGCAAACTCATATACAGCATCTGCAGGTAACTGGCCATATATTGAACAGATTTTGCAGAGATAAGCGTCGCCTTACTCAGGTCATGCAACTGGGAATTTTAAGGAGCTATTTGAACGTACAGTAACTAATTTCCTTGCCAAAAATGATAAGCTGTCTGGTACTACGATCACTGGGAAACTCCGGCACTTTCTTAGTTTGCTTTGAAATGGCATTGTGTTATTAACCCTGGTTTTCAATGCATATCACGAAATAGCACAAGTCTTTCTGTTATAGTGAATATTTACGATGTGATGTAAAGTTGATCTGACTAAAATAACGAAATTACAAATTGCATGTTGTCTGTAAAGTCTGCAGCTAATACTCAGTATTTTTGCTATTCAGCTCGCTTAAATTGCAACAGATAAGCAATACATCGGTAAATAGTTTAAATCTCTAAGAAATAGCTTCGAAGCTCTAAGAACATCCTGCCTGGCTCTTGCATTCGCTCCTGCAAAGTAGCCTACTGTGCCCCAATATGCTGCCGCAGCGCTCACACCAAGCACATCGATGTACCTTTTACATGAATGTTCTTGTGAAAATGCATCTTGCCTGAAAATTTGAGACAAGTAGGCCTACTTTTTGAGTTATTCAATTTGGAGTCTAGCTGTTGGGAAAAACAACCCAAAAAGCGTCCCGCGGCTGAATAATCGCGCGGAATTCACGCCGCACCGAAGGCTTAAAAGTTATATGTTGTGTATAGTTTGAGTCGATGTTTTGAAGCGTATGTGAGCATGTAGGAAATACTGTAGGCTTCATCGTGCGAAAGAACCTCTGAAAAACTTTATATCTGTTGCCGAAAAACGTGGACAAGCTATTTTAACGCGAAGCGTTATGTACATGCATTTCTGTACCCTTGTGTTCTTTCAACCAATGAGACAAGAACCTCGTGTCTGAAATAAACACGTAAACAAAAAATGAATAAGTAACGGAAGAAAGAATTTTTAACTCAACTCTTTATGACAACAGTGATAAATTGAAACCCACTTTACAGATAAATGAGAGATCGCAAACAGAAGATTAAAACTGCGTAAAAGTACTTGGCGAAGTTGAAAGGATGAGATAGCTCGATGGATGTTTATTTTACTGTAGCTTCTGACGCATAGCAATGGAAATATATTAGCTTGAAACGATACTTTTCTCTTTGCCAGTTCATCTTTCCCAATATCCAGAACATTTTGTTGACACGTACCTTGTAAGTTTCAAGTGTGCTCAGTGTCGCCCACAACGATACGTCTTGCTCTCTTTTCGGGGACAATTTCAGTAAAACCTCTTCCAGTTTTAGTTCCTTCGTTCGTTCTTTGTCTCTAATCTGCCATGGAAGATTTTTGCATTTTAGCAAAAGATTGCGATTCGGAAGATAACTTGATAATTTCCTTTCCTGTATCTATTCGTTGTAATAGATCAGGGTGAAGCTAATACAGTGTCATAAGCACAGTTTCCACTTTTTATTGTGTCTCTAACAAATCTCTAAATAAATGCTACTTATACAGTACATAGATGATATTTACTAGTTTGTATCACTGTAACAGCTCTGTCTTGCTCTTGATTTTTTCATAAAATATGTCAGAACATTGTTTCAGACGCAGATCTTTAAAAATGTCTTGTTTAAATTTTTACGACTACAATGAACCTATTGAGAGCCAGTATGAATTTCAAGGGCAAGCAGAGAACCGAAGCTAGATAAAACAGTGCAATACAAAAACACTTTCGTCTCATCTCAAAAGATTAACTTCGCTTTGTTCCACTATAATAGCAAACTGAAGACTAACAATTGCAAGGGTAAAAAAACTTTGCGGCTGATACGCCATCCCATCGCATTGTGTTCTAAGCTCTGTTTACTTTCTCGCTGGTCACGATGATTTATACTACAGTTCTAGTGGCGCGAAATCTTATGAATGGTAAAATTCCTACTTTGGTTGGAACAAGTTTGAGTTGTCACGTAACTATGCAAAGAATAAGAAATGCTTTCAAGCTTTTTAAACCAAAACGATCCATATATTAATCTCAAACTTTTTCAAAAAATTCGAAAAGGTACAAATTTTAACATTGGCAAGTAACCATTGGAAAACAGCCTTTTGCAAATTTAAAATCGCAAGGGATTCAAGATTTTAAGGTAATCATAAGTTGGTAGATAGAACTGCTCGAAGCAATGATGGACACACTTACTATGCTTGGGTGTCGCGTTTATAGCCCGCAAGCCAGTCCGGTCGCCACGGGGGGACTTTTGTGGGCTTAATCCCCCAAACAAAGCTCCAAGCCCCCAAATTGAAATATGAAACACTATGAATCATTGGAGTTTTTATCAAATTTTTAGAATGTCAAGACCCCTGCACAAACGTAAAGTCCCCCATTGAAGATATTCGGACGACGGTTCTGCCTCGAGCACGTTCGCGGTAAATTTGTTCCCTCTCAGTGCGTCGAATAGATTGTTGCTGCACTCCTGCATACGTTTTCTTGAGAACGAATGACTAAAAATGGTCTAACGAATGTACCAGACTTTGAAAAATCAAATCGGATCATTGCCTTTCACCAGATGAGCTTTTTTGACGTTGATTACAAGGATATTTTACAGGAAACTTTCATGGCTTCGCCAGCCACGATTTGTCCATTAGTGGTTTGAAGGGTCACTATGCAGGTCTTACCAGACATGTTATTAATAAACACCCTTTTTTCTGAGGCTCTTTCAGTGACGAATTCTTTTTAAAAAAAGCAAAATACTGTAAAAATAACAAACAAATCCTAAGGTCCAGAAAAATTATTTCAAGGTCCCCAAGTGAGTCAAAGAAGGTCTAAATTTAAAAAGTTTGAAATAAGGATATCCAACCTGAACCTGGCAACAGTTTTGCGCAGTTAATGACACAGAATCAGCGTGTTTGGTTCCAAAGGAAAATAAGAGTCAAAGATCCGCATCAGCCTTTTTTCACAAAAAGCCCAACTTAGCATATGCAAAAAGACAAAGATAGCTATGTACGGCTAAACTGTTATCTCCTGATCAGTCTCCTACAACAACCAGAATCTAAGTTTAACCGAGTTTATGCAGGGGAACTGATGATATGAGAGCTCAGGAATCTATAAAGCAAAAAAATTTGTAAAACAGGCTAATCTAGCAGCCACGTATTATTTCTCGCCAAGGCTTTTGCATAGATGATCTAATAACACGAACCTGGCTAAACAGCATTAAATTGAAGCGGTGTTGCCACTGACAACTGCAACCACTGTTTTGATAACACGTCAGTAGAGTCACCTAGAAATCCCATTTGTAGGAACTACACGCGGTTCACGAGAATAGCAGATTGAAAATGACGGATGTGATAGGAGGCACTCAGTTGGTGGGAGAAAAAACAACAAACGTAAAAGTAATGTATTCACGCAAGCGAAGGAAACAACGTATTTTCCTAAATATTTGCTGCTATCCCTGTCCATCGCACAGCTTCATGCGAAAGCACGGCTATATCAGCCTTGCTACACCTTCTATTCTATCAGTGCTACACCTTATCGTAAAAGAAATCCACCTCGTGTTTCAAGCACTTAAAATTGTCTGTCTCGCAAAAAAATAAAACGAACAACGCGAGTTTTGTTTTCACTGCAACACAAGTTTTTTCAACAAAAATTTTAGCTCATGCTTGCATAATTCGCAAATTCAAGAACTATAGATTTATTATTAACTTGCCGAGATTTTCGTTTTTTATTGATATTCCACAAAAATATCCATATATTCGTTACATGCATTATGAGATTAAAAATTGTAAGGTTCACCCAATGGGCTATATCAGGCGCAAGCTTGAAAATCTTCTGGACTTAAAATTTACGTGCAAGCTTGAGAAAAATGCAAAGGGTTATTCATGCCTTCAAAACTGGGGCTCATTACAAACGATCTTTGAAGAAAAAAGGAAAATACTTTATCTTCGAAGAAGCATTAAATGCTGGAATAAATGCTTTAACACATGTACAATAAACCGTTCACCGAAAAGATTGAACTTTCAGTTTTCTATCAAACAATTAAACACCAACTTGGGGTTGATTATTGTGAAGACTCGAATGTACAGCTTGAAACGTCTAAACGGGTTCAGAAGTAAATTTGCGTTAAGCGGATTTACTTGGAATGAAATTAGCAGTTTATGAAATCCTATTCATATAGAATCTCTATTTGAAATCTGCAGTCCTGAAATCTTACTAAAATAGAACCTCTATTTGAATTTAAATAAGATTTCAGGACTGAGGATGCGTAAGGATCACGTGATATCGATTTCCTATTGAAATAAGTTGCTGATAGATTGTCTTGAAAACATTCAGCAGAGATTCCTAAAACTAATGTTCAATTCTGTACAAAAAATACTAGATACTTTTACATTGTTACGTAAGCCTATTGTGATGTTTGAAAACGCATCCACGAAAGTGGTGAAAGTGCGTGTAACAAGCAAACGTACTTCTGTTTATAATGCTCAGTGCGTTTCCGCAAACGTTAAAAAATCATACCATTAAATTGCGAAAGCTCCATTTTGGCCGTTTGAAATCTGCAAAATAATTCCATGATGAGCTTCTTGGCTTGTTTGAATGTAAGCACACAGGACATTTTACCTGCAGTTGAACTAACTGGTCGATTCCTCTGCAAATTGGCAATAGTATCGGAGAGACAAGAAAAATCAGACTCTGCAAAAGCATTGAATCACGTAAAGTAATTATTATAAACAGAAAAATTAAACATGTTTCAATTGGCTTTTACAACAAAAAAACAAACAAAGGATACTACTCATAGTAATTAGCACGTTGCTGCAACGTAGCAACGATTCAAGAAAAAAAAAACGAGATGCAGACGAACTCTACGCGTAAGTCAAAACGACTGTGCAAATTTATTGCTTCAGATTTAGACAATACACACTAATGTTGAAAGGAGACCAGAATGTTTTCATAAGAAAACTTTGAGAGGATTCAACGATATTTTGGATTATCGTTAAAATATGCGGTTATAAATCTTCGATATGCATCAACCTGCAAGTCCACATAATTTTAATTTCGCTGATTTCGCTATATCTGAAAAATCTAAAGGAATCGATAACGGCCGTGTATATCGCTGACTGATGAAGGTTTGCATGAATACACAGCAACCTGCGTTAAGAAGTTGTCTTATTCAGCGCCTATTGAGAAGATTGGTTGGTGCTTTGCTATTCACAGGACATTGTACTAATTTGAAAAAAATGCTTTCACAACCACCATGAAGCACAATGGTCTTTGGCCATTCCTACAACAAAGACGCTATTGGTACAAAAACGCTGAAAGTAATAGATATTTCTTGTTATTTTTGTTTTTGCTACAGAAAATGAGACCGATGTGTTTGTAAATCATTTCTGAATATTGGGTACAACACTCCAAGTTTTCTGTGCAAAGCGAGAATAGAAATGCACACCTGGTAAGGAAGCAACAACGGCTGCTCTTCTTGCGGTAGGTCGCGCACGTTCGCCATCCATAGCATCGGCCTGAAACCTGACGTTATCACGCCTGAGAAAAGTAACGATGAACAACGCCAGCTGATGAAATCTATGCTTGTCACGCGCAGTCTTGCATGAAAACAAAGCATCGTATCTTGAAAACGTTTTTTCGACTCCGGAGATCACTTTCGGTGTGCAGGCTTTGATTTGATTAGCCACCAAACGCTTTTTAGTGAAGTATCAGGTTGATCCAATAACAAAAGTATAAAGCATGTACGCATACGCCTGCAGTTTAGGTTGTACTCGATAGTACAGGTATAAAGAGCGATGAGACATACTGTACTAGATGCGTATTTGGTAATCTGGAGATTGGGAAATGAGCTGTGCTTTATCAGCAGTTCACAAAAATCAAATCCGAAATATTTGTTAATTCAAAATGCAGGTACTCACTCTAACAAAGACTAACCATCTCAAGTTTATTTTGAATAATACTTATCTCTGGCGTAATCCCGGATGGCTTGTGTGAAGTTATATTATGGACACAGCCCATGCCTAGATAACAACACAAATTCTTTTTCATACTCTTTTATGAAGACGTACGTGTATTTCAGTATGTGAAGCAAGAAATTGGTTTGTATCGTTTCCTTCCTATCTTCTTTGAATGAAACATTTTTAGTGGCCATATTACTGTAACAGTGCAATGAAACACTTACACAAAAACATCACAATAATAGTGTTTGTTTGCAAAGTTGCTGCTTGAGCGCCGATGATGCTCGACATCATTGATTGACCGCCGCCTTGGCAAATCATCAGCTTTGTGATTGCACAGAGACGGGTCGCTTCTGAAAAAAACAGGAGCGAACTGAGTTAGCCCGCCAATGAACAGCTGCCCTGAGAAGATGAAACTTTAATGGTTAAAAAGAAAACATGATCGAATGTCCGCATTTGCATCGCGCACCTGAATCGAAAAACCAGACCGGATCGTTTGCACAAAAGCTTGCCTCTAACGAAAGCAAAAACTAGTCAACTGAACGGGAAATCAATCTGAATTGCTTTTAAAGAAATTTACTGCGTGGAAAATCTGTCGACTATTTTGTGCACCATAAAGGAAGAGGGTAATGCTGAGAATGAGTTTTACACTTTTTGAAAATTGTGTGCGGCTTGCCCACCGAATTTCAAACCGCATCTTCCAACAAGACTAATACAGTTAGTAACAACAATACGATGCATGACAGTGCCTTGTATTAAGCTTGGGATTCCAAAGCTCTCCGCCCTGTAAACTTCCGTGAACATGTCCATTTTAGAGACCGTGGGAAGACATAAGTATGAAAGAAACTGTCCTTAGAATTCACCTCATTTTGAATGAAAATTGTTATTTTTATGCTGGTTAGGAGCATGTTCTATATGCTCAAATTTATTTCCAGAATGACTGTAGCTGTCGTAGACAACACTGACCTCAGGTTTGGCGTCATGCTATTTCAAATAGAACAGAGCGCATTTTTGTTCTAAAGCAGTAGCTTCGCAATCAGTATTTTGTGCGTCAATAGAAACTTCAATGCAACCGATTTTTAAAACCAAACTGGGATCAAGTCTAAAGCTTTCCTAGTAAAGTGCAAAAGCGATCAATGTAGCTCCAACTACATCCGGGGACTCGGAAAAATTTATCATATAGGGCTTGCCGATTTTTAAATATCTCTGATGTGGGACTTTAAAGATGAAAATTCTTAAATAATGATAGTCACACGTAGCACAAGAAACAGTCGAAGGTGTAGGAAAAATCCCTATTTACAATTTCAAAGTTTTTTCTACACCTTGTTTCTACGAACGAAAGCATGAATCAGTACGTCACAACAAAGTCGACAAGGCGTTACTTTTCCCTACGAACCGTAATATGCTGAAATCGTCAATACTGCTTTCGCTGATAGCTTTGCGCAAAACAGTGTCGAAATTCATTTCTTTGCTCTGAGCGCTCCCATGGCGGGGAGCGCTTTTGATCTCCACCGCAGCTGAACCTGAACGATGTCTGGTACAAACTGCTAGCGTAGCCGCATATGATCTTGAATGCCAGATTGGAGCTTGGCAATCGTCACGCTCCTCGATGTCGTCACCCCAACGGTTTGGTGATAAGCTTGGGGACGAGCAACTGTAAAAATCAGTGCTTGAGAGACGATCGTGAAAGTTTAATCCAATTGAATGTAAAGCATCATGATCACTCCTTTGACAGCTCATGACCCCTTTTCCAAAGGAGACAGATGCGCATTTGAAGTAGATGCTTTCTTGTACTTCAAAAGGTTCAGGATTCACAGCATCAATGTTACACAAGCTGTCTCAGCTACGCAACTTGATCAAAAACGTGTATTTTTAAACGCACTGCAAAGGCTTTGAGGCGTTGACGTTAAAAGGTGCAAAATGACCTCTTGCATCTCCATGATGTAAGCAATGTCCATAATTGCTATAGTGTTGTACTGCACAGTTTTTGCAAATTTTCAAGGCTGCAAAAAGCTTGACTGCAGGATTTCAGGTCACTCAAATCAAGCATGACAAACCAAAAAAACTTTTCGGTAGCTGAAGCAATACCGAGCACCCAGTGTAAGCAATTTTTCGTCAAGCGAATGTTACCGCTGAAATTTTACGTACTGTACTCTCTATCGCTCTATCGCTCTCTATCGCTCAAGAGCTATTCCACAAGTTTACCACTCGCATCAGATTTACTGCACTATAGCCATTTGATAAAAAGTGCCTTTAAGCTAGGCATAGACTGAATGATAACGTGCAACTTTTCAAACTTTGCAAATTAATTACTGTCGATCACTTATCTGTTTTCAAAGGAATATGAAGTTAAGAAATTCTAGTATACGACATTAAACAGATAACTTAACTTTACTGTGTTACCGCCACATGTATTGCAGTATGAAAATATGAAAAAGAAGCAGTTAGATACACTCCAACCAGTCAACCGCTGATTGATTTAACTTTTTTGCCCCCGATAGTCATATGCATAGGAAACCCCTAATTTTTCCCAAAAATCTGTTTCTTCCCAATGGCAATAGCATAGCCTTGTTGAAAAGCCAACAACCTTGCACAAAATTTTAAGAACTTTCTTCGTATGGAATTTTTCTCCTAAACCGAAAATATTTAATCAGAGCTTTATCTTTTTACCCAATTGTTCAACTATTGTGACTTCCAGCTGACACATTTTGGCCAATAGAATGATAAAGAAACCTCAAGCATTGTTTTGGTTTGACATGACCGTTTGTTACTTCAAGAACTTCATCAGTTTTTTTGCTCCAAACTTGTTTTGCTCAACAAGGTGCAATGATGAAATTTTTAGGAGGTCGTCTGTCCTCCTTGCACCCTTGGTTGTCACGACTATGCTTCCACTATCTCTACCTGCTCGGTGAATTGCAGTTTAGACACCTCCTTAGCATAGAGGTATCTCCACTACGATGTATGCAGGTCTTGCGAATAACGTCTGAGCAAGTCCGATAACTATAACCGACCAAACTCAGCAGAACGAATTGCGTGATGAAGCACACATAGTCCGTAAAGCCCTCAGGGTGGCATTCCTCATGTGATCTGTCAGTTAATCATCTTCTTTCCAGAAGTTCTAACAATATTAACTGTTAATTTTTTCCCTAAAAGATGTTAGTACTATTTGACTCGTGCCATTAGGAAGTTGCCTAAAATACAATGGAAGTTACGTTCTTTGCACAAAAATATCGATGGTTGAAATTTTTGCGCTCACGGAATGTTCACGAAAGCAGGGAACTGATATTAGCCAAATTATGTGCTAAAGATATTTGCAGTTTTTACAAGAAAGAGCTGTGTGCTGCATTTAAATCGTCGTAAAATCTTTACGCTCATGCACATGAGTTTTATGCTTTTCACCAAATTTTTCACTTTGACAACATTTTCGTAAATTACACACTGGCATTCATCTTTGATAAAATTGTAGTTTCATATCACTTCAGTACTGTCAGAATAATGAAAAAGAAATGACGCTACAACTGACAGAACAGAGCTTTTTTAAGGATTGACCTTGGTGACTGCAAAAACATTTTAAGAGACCGCAACTATTTTATCCGAATACCGAGATGGTCGTAAAGCGAGGTTTTAATGTATTTTGGTGGTGGTCGTAATGCGAGGTTCTGCTGTATTTTGAGACACCGTTGGAAAATTTTGAAAAAACACTGGGCAATAACCATCCAACTCCATGTAGCAAAAACTTTTAAAAACATTGTATACATATTTCAAAAGAATCAGGACTCTTTTGTCGTGGCAGTTGCCCTTGAAATGCAAACACTGCTGCTTCCTCGGTGAAATGCGTCATTTCCAGTAAAATTCATTCTTTCTTATATTACGGATATAAAGCTTTGGGAATTATATGATCAGATTGAAGATATGAAAAGGATGAAACCATTTGTTTTCGATATCAAACAGTTTCCGATATCCCAGTGCGTTTGGCTAAGCATTCAGATGATACTTCAGTGAATCAAGTGAAGCAGAAATCAAATTGAAAATCTAATAATTCATTCATTCTATAACCCTTTCAAAAAGTTTTTTTTGAAAGTCTTTTAAACATTTTTATAAAAGTGGGTTAGTTCACCACGTAGTAGACAAAGTAACCATTTGCTCCCCTAAATAATTCAACCTACGTTCAAGGTGGTAATACGGTACAATGCTCGTTGGATTACTCAAACGTGAATGCTTTTTCAACATACCAAGTAGATTTATTTGAGTTTCCCGTTCAAGCGTGGCGCTTTTATTTCGTCACTCATCTAAACCTATATTCCGGATCGAACAACACTGTCTTAAGTCAAGGAACTTTTGCGTAACGCGCACAAGATTGTTTGTATGTAACATTCGTTGTCCTGTAAATCATCAAAAACTTGCTGCTCATAGGTCAGATCTGGGAGTAATGGAGAATAAAAACACCCTGTATCAACAATCAATTTTGCCAACTGTTTCAACTTTCAAAAACCGAAATGGTATGATTAATTCCTTGAGGATGTTAGAGAAAGTGTAAGACCAAATGACACTAATGCATTGATGATTATGATCGTCTGGAGCCTCACATTGGGCTTTCATAACTTTTTCATATCCTGACTTTCTGTCGATTTTGACAAGCCAAGAGTGCAATGCAGTGTAGTTCTAGGATTGATCGGATAGTCATGCGAGGCCATAGATTTTTGGTATTGTTAGTTGGATCCAGTGAATTTCGTGACAGATATAAAAGGAAGCTAGACAGGCTGACACCAATTCAATCTAGAATATGCAAAAAACTACATCACTACATTTAGTTCAAAACCAACTTTTGCTTACTATTCTGCGCTCACCAGCAGTTTCTGTAAGTAGCAACAGTATTGATGCATATTCAATACAAGACCTGCTTCTGTCTGGACAATAGATTCTCAGTTTCAAAGTTTCCTAGTATAACCCGTTCTTCGCTACAGTACTTCAAACGTGCCTTCAACCCACTGCAGAAAACAGAATGGCACTTCAATGGGATTCAAGTCACATTGCTGTCGTTCCGCATAAGATACTCCAACATAACAATCAGTGACCTTCAACCTGTAAAGCAGCTTTTCTCTCCAACGTCACACTTCGTGCACATGATAAACGTATCGTCTTGATTTTGAGAATGCTTTTTCCACGAATGACTTATGGTTTATGGCAGAAGGCTTTCTCGCTGGAAAATTAATCGAATTAGTTTTGCTGATGAGTAAACAGCCATCCGCTGAATTTGGCTGGATCCTAGAGGTATAGAAACTTATATCTAGGGCACGGGTGGGGAGCCCATTTACCATCACTGGCCGCATGAATCGTGCATTATTGCTGGTGGGCCGCAAAATCAATTAATTTTATCCTACAATTTTGCCTTTATCTAACTGTGGAAGAGTGACTTCTCTTAACTTACTATGTACGTACCTGCTTATCATGAAGCTTCGTTTTGAGGCGATGTTGTGCTCTAACTTGGGCGACGAAAATTCTGATGAGGGCCATGTCAAATGTTCAGGCGGGCTGCAGGTTCCCCACCCCGATCTAGGGCTACTGCATGAATGCGGTTAGTTACATTAACATTTCTTTACATTGGCTATTGGGGACCCCTTTGAAAGCAGAGTATCCACACATTGCAGTTGCTGTTGGGGGCCCCTTTGATAGCAGAATACTTATTTATGATCTGCTTCGGAATATATTATATTAGTGAACAATACGTTTTTTTTACAACAATGAGGAAAAGTTACTCGCGAATCACCTCGAGGGGGGCCTTAACAAGGGGGGCGAAGCAAGTGCCTTGCTCGCCTCTCTTTAAACACACCATTGCATATAGGCTACAACTTGTGGCACTTTTTTTGAAAATATCCCACTGATCAATAAACAATAGCATGAGACGTGCCAAGAAATGTTCGTCGCCAATGCCGATAACTGTACGTGATGTCGTGACGTGCACGTGCTGTTGGATTATTACGAAGGATATGACAAAAAATATTAAACTAGCTTTGACTATTTACCGTGATTTCCAGCAGGGTCTTCTTTTATCAGTCTTTGAGTGAGGGGGGAATATAAACATCGAACTGCCGGACCAGTGATGTTTGCTATAGTCCGCGGTCGAATGTCGTCTATGTCCTTTGTTCAGAGGACTTGTGACTGGGGTGAGGGAAAAGGTTTTCGATGGAAAGGAATGTGTAGGTATGGAGGACAATTGCCTCTTATGTACCTATATGCTAAAAAGCCCTGATTCCAAGACAAACAGAGAGGTACTTGAGCACAATGGATTTGATTTTGAGTAAACGTTTTATCAATTTGCTCACTCCGCAACCCGCACATTTCCTGGTCATTTTAGACAACAAGTAAAAGTGCAAACAAGAAATCATCATAAAACTCACGTTGTTTGAAAACACCATAAAGAAGTCAGATGGCCACAATACATTAGATTAAACAATAAAGTTGACTTGAAACTAGCGCGTAACTTGAAATCAAATTAGATGCGAACAACAGTAGTTCTAAAGACTTTTCCTGATGTGTATGCTAAAACGAATACCTAAAACTGAAAAAGAAGTTTGCGCAAGCGAGGACTACAGTAAAACACAATTCATGTACTCTGTTCAAAAGCACATTCTTTAATGAACTTATACGCATTTCAAGAGATCTTTACTTTCCACTGTGCCTTTGTAATCCAAGCACTGTGCAGCAGGCATGTCCATGTTGGGACTATAGCATTGCGATGGGGCAGTGGATTTGAAATTTGCAAGAGAAAAAAAGAAAAACAACTTTTGAACGATTCAGAGAGTGTTTATTGTTTCAAAGGACACTATGTCTGGTATTTTTACATAGTCTATTCGTTCACGTGAATCACAAAGGAAAGTTTTTTTCTCGTTTGGCAAAAGGTTGTGATACAATACCGATCGAAAATTGGCAGAAAATGATAGTCAATTCTGCGTTCTGGGCCTTTAAATACCGAGTCTCCTGGTCGGTGATTGGGTAACCGCCGCGCTATGGCTACATTTGTATACGTTAAAACTATTGTAAATCGCTAAAGGAAAAATAATCGTCAGAGGGTCACTGCAAAAATACTTCTACCTGAAATATGTATTACGAAAAGTGCCAAAATTGGTTTAGATTTTATTCTCAAAAAGATGAAAATAAGCTGGCACACAGCTGAAAGAATGTATACATTATGATGTACAGATGAAATATCACAGGTTTTTCGTCAAATGGAACTCTTACATGGCTACATTAGACAGATGAAACAAGATAATATTGAAAATGGAATTACTGGTGAAGCGCAAGAACTTTGTCACCTTACAGATTGTTTTCAGGGATTTTATTTCCTTTGCTTTTCATAATGCGAGACTTGGTTCTTGGCAGTAACTAAGTCATACTCTTGCTTTTCACGACAAGTTTTTTAAATTGCTCGCAGCGGAAAATGTTTCGCTGAACATTTCATTTGAGTTGCTTCCTTCTGAGACGTGTAAACTTCAATTCAGTTGAAACCGCGGACCATGACGCAGCGCAAAACATGTCTTGCTTTGCATGTCACAACCCCAAAGTTCTGATCAAAGACAATGAAATGAGTGGCAATAAAATCCAAACAAACTGTACAAACGACACGGTTTCATTAGAATCGCACAAGCACACGTACCTTACCTTGCTTTGTGCAGAGAATGTGGAACGCGTATGAAGTTTTCGTTACTCTGTAAAGCACAGTATCGGCAGTCATAATTCTTCGTGCGCTGTACGCATCTCAAATAACAATGCGTATTACGAAGAATGTCTTACAAAATCAATACCAAGCATCATAATCAAAGCTGGAGTTTACGAAAGCTGGAATCAGGATCAGGAAGTTTGCAGGTTGTAGTCTTCACTTCTGCACTCCGCAATTCCTTGAAGTAAGGGCCCCCGCAATTGATTCTAGCACCGTTTTGACGGCCGAAACAACAGGTATATCGCATAAGTGAACATTTCGCTGAGTCCTCTTCGCAGATTTATTCATAGTGCATGGAATTCAAAACTGGTTGTTAAAACCATTTAATACTCAGCTTCGTCTTTTCTGTCCATACTAAAAAATCACTGTCTTGCTCCAGCTCAGGGTTTTTGAAAGCCAGTCTGCTCGGCATCCTGGTTCCTAAAAGGCTTCAGCAGCGAAGAAGCATACAGTGATACGCATAACCAAAGGTCAAAGCTTTGCTGCTGGCAAACCTTGGTTACATTTATTGACAGGCACATGTCAGATGTGCTATTTTTTGGATGAAGTTAAAAAACAAAATCAGTACACAATAGATTTATTCTGCTGCTTTGTACCTTGAGCCCCACAGTTCTTTTCAGTAAAGTTCACGGTCGTGAGGGCTAATTAAAAATAACATGTGAATACGTAGCAATAGTACAATAGACTACAATAAAACTCACTGCGGGCGAATTTTGGATTTGGCAACTGCCGAAACATTTTCTTTTAACTATGACCAGGAGAGTACAAACCCATGCGAAGGGAACGATCATACTTCCACTATTTCGAAAGGAAAATATGCATTCATTCCTCTTACCTCAGAATAAAAACAATGACTGCAAAATTTGCTTACGAACTTTAAAAAATATACGTTGATGCTGTTCTGTACCTAAAAACACCATTAAGTTAAAAAAAGCTACGTATTGTAAAAAGAACTTACAAATTTACACCCCTTCAGACTGCAGTCGTGTCGCAATTTGCTACGTAAATTGTAAATAAGAAAATATTTTTGAGTTTTTTTGGTTACAGTACTTAGAAATTTTAAATGAAGAGAAGAAACGTAGAAACTCAGCATGTTTTTGCAAAGAAAAAATAAAATTTTAGGCCTTCCGAAATTCATTTTACAGCAAAAACAAACGTTTGCACATTTTCCTACCTCAAGCATGTCCCGATTGCACAAACCTGAAAGTAAAAGTAAAGGCACTTAGAACAAACATGATGCTCAACTTTCAAGATCATTGCAAACAAACTAACTTGCAGCGGTTGGGGTCGTCGAAAGCGTTCTGTCTCCTTCACCATCGGTTGATGTCGAAATACTTTGTTCAGTACTTGTGATAAGTGGAATCGTTATGTCGGCTTGCTTGCCTTCATCGGCATCCTAAAACAACGAAAACACCACCGTGTGACACAGTCTCGTTTAATCGAATGTCAGAAAGAAAAGAGCTCCTAATCAAATCGAGAATTGCCAATGCTCACCTAGATATAACTTCCAGTTATGTTAGACTTAGAGGTTGTCTAGCTGGCAAACTACAATTTCACCTTAAGTTGTTTTGAAATTAGGCTTGTGGACACCGTAGACAGAAAAATAATAGTTATGTAACCAATGGCGATTCTAAGGGGGGGCCTGGGTGGGCCATGGCTCCCCAGATTTTTGCTTGGCCCCCCGTTTGGCCCCCAGTTTTTTTCTTAATTTCCCGTTTAAGTTCGTTTGGTTGACATATGCACGGTTGCCAAATGCGTTTTGTAAAAATACCGGCTATTTTGTCAACAGAGACAGATCTGAGCTGTGTCGTAATTCGTAAGCAGCACAGGGAAAACAGAGACAATCAGCATTGTTAAGCCACAATTAATAATTTGCCCTATTTTGGCTGATTCGTTACATTTCGGTGTGTGTGTGACGTGCAATCGCACCAAGGATTGCGACAACAGCAGCAAATAAATTTCGCTGAAGAAACCGTCCTGACAAGATTCACTACAAGAGTCATTATGATTTGAGAAATTCTGTGCTAGTTCCTGTTGAAGTTACGGCAAATTATTTTATTTTATAATACTGGCTTCAGACACTGATTTTCAAAATACCG
>Ga0210059_1003873_pt1 | contig 24072 bp, 14 predicted proteins | sample Ectturendosymbi2_FD_188042 | JGI IMG/M metagenome (GOLD analysis project Ga0210059, IMG submission 188042) | Ecteinascidia turbinata endosymbiont from Florida, USA - Sample 2 (SPAdes) (version 2) | ecosystem: Host-associated > Tunicates > Ascidians > Unclassified | place: Key West, Florida...
CCAGAGCAACGTGGTTTACCAATAATATTGTCCATAATTATTCAAACGTTGTGTGTAGTGTAAATGCTGAAGAAATCATGCCATGGCTGACTTTACCTGAGGTTTAAGCTCCGTGTGGAAGTTTATGATAATGAAATACAAACTTGCATCTAAGCGCTTGTAATCACTAACCTAAGGTAAAAACAAGGAGTATCGCTTTTCGCAGCTGTTTCTGATGCACAAGCTGCTTTATCCCACCTATTGGTGATCTAAACTTCATTTCAAGACAATCGCAAAAATTCCTCTGATAACTTTGGCGTACTACAAATAATGTATAACTTACTCTTGTCAGCAGCTTCAGCAGTCGCCTTAAATAACATCATATATTTTTGTTTTTGTACAATTTTAAAACTAAATGCGTGAATATGGCGTGGTTATATGCAGAGCAGGTTTTAAGCCGATTTGACCGATTTCTTCTAATCGGGCCCCGCGCTCCGTCCACTCACCAGAGCAAACTTACACTTTCTATCGAAGCTGCTAGCGTATAGTGCCGGCGCGGCGCCCAGTGTTTTTCAAGTTGCCTTGAGAGACCAAAATCGTTCTCACATTTTTCCAACGGTCTCTCAAAATACAGTATAAATTCGCCTTACTACCACTGTCAAAGTACACCAAACGCTTGCTTTACAATCATCTCGGCATTCAGATGAAACAGTTGCGATCTCTCAAAATGTCTTTGCGGTCGGCAAGGTCAGGCCTTAAGAAAACTCCGGAGGGGCCGACAGTATTTTGCAAGCGTGGGATCCGTTGCCAACGAAAATCCAAGTGAACTGCGCTGTTTCGGCCTTGTTAAAATTCTATAGCAAGAATGGTCATTGTCTTCAGTGGTGTGTAGACGAGTTTTTTCACTACCACCTCGATCGTTAAGGCAGAAAGGGCTTAAATTTTGAAGCTGTTTTCTGTTTCATTTATAGAAGCGTTTCGTATTTGGCAGGTCAGGTTTCAATATTTGCTGCGAAACACGTTTCGATGGTTGAGAATGTTGATATTTTAATAGTTACTACTACTTGTCTTCTGAAGAGAACGTTTCGTTCGTAATGGGAAATGTGTGCTGCTTAGTGTTTTAATAGCGTTGTTCATTTCCCTCTCGTAAAGATTTGATGAGGCAACCTATCATCAGAGGCAACCATCTGAGATTATTGGCGAAAACGTTTGAAATATACCTAGTTTTAATTATGAATGACTATTTCAGGTGTGCAAAAAAATAACGGTTCCTTAAAAAGTAACAAAAAACTACTATCAGTTAAGCCATTTGCAAAGTAACGGAAGTGACGATTTGGTTCAAGTGAAGTAAGCCTCATGATGTTCTTGTGGTGAAAATTGCATCATGAAATACCGCCGAAACAAGGGTTATGGCATCAATGTCACAGATTAGCGTCGTAATTTCTGAGATATAGCCTAACAATTTAAAATTTGCAAAAAGTCTGAAAAGTGGAATAACTTTTGTAGAAGTTTGAGGCTACTACACTACTTGCTTGTTTTGAAAAATTAAAAAGTAGTTTTAAACTTCTTGGGAGATCTACAAACATTTCAGATACTTCTTTAAAGTTAATAGAGAAAAGAATTTTTACCTTCTCCGGGATATTTAATACCTGCTGTAATAAGTGGTTTTTGCTCCTTTAATCGGTGCTCTATCAAGTGGTTTTTCACTGTAACCATTTTCTACGTGTAAAGTATATAGTGATTGGCAGGTGTTTGTTTTTGGCTTTAAAAAGTCGAATTAGGGCTATTTATTTAAGAATATATTTTGTCTGTAACTAAGCGAAATATTATGAGTCAAAGACCAAGAGACATAGGCCGAAAGTATTAAGTGGCAGCCAAAAGAGGCCTGAAGCTAAAGCAAAAAAAGACCGAAGCAGAAAAAAAGAAAGGTGCTTTGGTACAAGTACCTAAACCACTGAGGGTATACCCTCAATGCCACACCACATTCAAGATGGCGACAAGGTAGGCAGCCAGCCTGGTCATGTTACACCAGATAGTGTAAGTGGAAGTTTATGTGCCGGAAGTGATACAAGTCTGTTCTTTTTGCTACTCATGTTGTTGCGTAGCATTTGCCAGGTTTCAAATCAATCAGATAAATTCGATCTGGCGATTATTTTATTTGCCGATGTTTCGCCCACCTATTCAAGTAGGCTTCTTCAGGGTATGCATTGAGGAAGCCTACTTGAATAGGTTGGCGAAACGTCGGCAAAATAATACGATAATCGCCAGAAGATCGAATATATCTGATTGAGTGATGCAAATCGTTTCGAAACTGTTGATTCAGACAAAAAAGGAACCTCGTCGGATGTGCATCTGGTGAGGCATGCGGCCAATAACACTCAAAATGTGGATGAACAAATAATCCTACTACTTAGCCAGGTGCCATGGGTCGGAATGTTAGGGGCTACCCTGGACTATTTAGCCCAAATAGGACCACCTGCAATCACAATAGAAGTTTACGAAACGAGAATGATAGGACACGGTTATCTAAGCTGCAAAAGATTAACAACAAATGGTGAAGCGGTAGGTCATCCATGGCTATTATTCCTGGCCCGGAAAAATATAATATTTTGCCACTACTGCAAACTTTTCAGCTCTGGATATGCACTATAGCACAGCACTTAATACCTCTCCTCTCTGCAGGTACTACACTCGTACCTACCTTCTGATCACGTAGGTACCTGGTCAGAGAGAAAGTATTAAACGAGGGTTGTTATTGTTTTATTTATTGGGTTTTATGCCGTTGTCCATTGAATCCTTTGCTGGAGAGGTCTTGGCGTCACCTTTTCGGGCCTCACTTTTGTAACATCACTGATTTTTATCATTAACCTGCGCCTTGATGCACCCCCTCAAAAATTTCTATACACCACTGAGTGGGGCCCCGCAAAATTGTTTCAAATCGAGCCACGCACTTGCTAACGCCGGCCCTGGTTTATGTTTTGTATGTCTTGAAGATCAAACTCTGGCTAAAAAACGACCCAGTTTTAAAACCTTTTTTTGTTACGCAATTAGCCCACTATTTATCAACAATAGCATTCATTCTGGATATATATTTGTGATGATTGAACATGTATTGTGACGGTTCGATCACAATTATATAGAGCCTTCGTTTTCATTAATAATTTTACATTCGGCGAGTTAAAAAACAGTATTGTCAAGTAGTCAGAGTACATAGTCCGAAAGTGTTTAAACTTTGATCTGATGTTACTTGCCACCCTATTCTGCAGTAAATTTGAAATCATTCAGCTGCTACGGGAAAAATCTACCGTAATTAGGAAACGTGGGCGTCGGAAGGATTTTTACCAGAGGGGAGGCTATTAGCGTATTTTTCCAGAAGTAGCCATAAAATCTTTTCAAGTGGGGCCTAAAAGCGGTGAAATTTCATTTTTCCTTCGGAAAACAAATAAAACGACCTTTTTTTGCTAAAAATGTAATAGAAAAATGTCAAATTTCAAAATCCAGGAAGGCAAGGTCCCACCTTTCGCCCACAAGTAGAAAGATGTTTTTCATTTTGTAAGTTATGAGGCAATTCGCGCTGCCATTACTTACAGATAGCTTGCAATCTGTTTTCTCGACAAAGCCTATGTGACTAAAATGAAATGAAATTGAATTCTTTCCCAGTCCAGGATTTTTTGGCATTTTTACACTAATGGATTTTAAAAAGACTTCATTCGCGTACGATAACATGGCTAGATCAGCAAATCCCAAACATTTTTGAGCGCCACTCATATCTGAGTTTTAAGACCTCGCGACCCAAACCTCAAAAAACTTAAGAAAAATTAACAATTTTATGGATGATTTTTGATAACAAATTGCTAAGTTTATTTTTAATGTTAGCCATCTACCTTTTGAACAAGTGCCTATACAGACGGACACAGAGAATCAGAAGTAACGTTGAAAATACTCAGCTCCAGTTTGGCTTGCTTTTGCGCGACCCATTTTTTGACCCTTCTCCACCTTTGTTTGGGTTTCGACCCATACTTTGGGAACCACTGGGCTAGATCAACTAATCAACCGTTATGTTGAGCTGCAGCGACCTTTAGTGCAGAGCCGTGCTAGTAATGTTCGATTGTGGCTTCGTTTTCGCAAATGCACAATTATTTTCACACTTTGTGTAGCATTCCCAACTTACAAAATTGTTTTGGGAATTACTGAATTATATTGTTAGCTCTAAATATATTGTTAGCTCTAAAGTGATGATATTGTTAGCTCTAAATAGATGGATAAACACCTAATAGTTTTTGGGAATCCAGCATAGTGCAAGTAGCATGCAAATATGTCACCGCAGTAGTATTTTCTAGCGTATAATGACATAAAATCAAGCACTTTTGAGAGGCGTTGTGGGACTAAACCCTTTGCGTTATCAACTGCATACGTCAACCAGTCACTAAAGAATCGAATAAGATCCAAGTCGTACATTTGCGCTACTTCGGTAGTCGGTCTCAGAGCAAAGTCGCTACTCGACTTCGATCGACCGTGCTGTGTTGTTGTGCATTAAAAAAGCTTGTAAATATAAAAATGGCTGGTATAATGGTGGACACGATTATTTCTTGCTTAACTACATGTTGGCTGCAAAAAGCACAGCCTAATGCAGAACATGCACTGAGAGCATATAGAGACTTTTACAATTACAACCGTTTTCGCAAAAAAAGTTTTACGAGCATATGGTGGCTTTCATCCAAAGTAAAAGCTTTGAACTTCACTGAAAACAAACTTTTAAAACTTGTCAATTCAATGAAAGCAGATTTTTTATATGCCGGCGTCAATGCAAATATAACTATTAAGAAAAATGACAGAAAAAGGCACATTTTACGGATAAAAGTTTAAAAATAAGGGGCATTAAATATTTTAACGTTGAAACGCGGTTGTTGTTTTCCCCCCCAATCTACGTCCCTGCTTGAACACAAGCAGATAAAACCGAAATCAGATTATATTTATTAGCTCAGACCTTACAAGATGTTGGACTGCAACACGCATCCACCGATACTTATTGAAAAATTGTTGACCACAAGTGGATTTTGTTATAGTTATGTCACATATTTTTACAAATTTTTGTGCCAATGTACCCATATAAAGTTTTATCAACAGCTGCATCTTTGTTCGCACTTCAGTTCGATGCCGATGTATTACAATAGAATTAGAAGCAAACCACCCAACGGAGATGATGCAATGTTTCGAGTACTTTTAGAATTACAAATACTGTACATTTAGTAGCAGGATGTCGGAGGTTTTTGGGTGGAGTGGGATTCCTAACAACACTGGGAGTCGGATTTTTTGTCCGACTCCAGATCTCCAGTTGGATCATTTTTTACATACAGTACACACTCCTTAATTGGGCATTCCTGTTGAAATGGTACAATTGCTTTTGAAACTTTTGTTGAAACAGATTTGTTTCTGTGCACCACGATTTCCATTGATTTTAACAGCCAAATTCCATTCCCTTTACGTTAAGGAGTCGGAAATTTTGGTAAGCCTGAGTCGGAGTTGGATAATTTACCTCCGACTCCGCAACCGTGTTTAGCAGTAGAGCCATTTTCATACAAAACAAGACTGCCCCTTATAGCCAGGGTCGGATTTCTAGCGCCGGCCGCCCATAGGCAATATAAATTTTGCCAACTCTTTTCCACCCAATAAGAAAATTTTGTCCGTTCCATGTGAGAGCCGAAGTCACTATCATTCAATTTTTGGCAATTAAAAAAAAACGTGCGAAAAAATTTTTGCCGCCCTGGAAATTCTGCCACCCTAAGCTATAGCCTAAAAACTTATATGGGAAACCCGGGCTTGCTTATTGTTATCCACTAACATCCTAACCATCGTGCGAACAAGTCTATTTAGAATTGATATTAGGGCAATTTGACGACCCTTTTTAGGAGAGGCATACATTTATGTTCCAGTTTTAGTGGATGAACGCAGGTTTTAGGAAACCATATAATCTTTTCATCTAAATAATGGTTTTAAGGCAGAAAAGGACCTTTTCGTACTTTGCATGAAGCGAGCAGTTTTCAGTAGAATAGCATCAAACAATATTTACCGCATGTTTGGTCTTCACGCGGCGTGAATCACACCTCAGCGGGAAAATAACTGAAACGCTTAACACTTGGAAATGTTGAGTTATGTTCGTGGAAATTAGGTAAAAACTTCAGAGTGATTTGAGTTATTCGAATTAAAACATATTTGGTTACCAACCGCCATTACAGTTAGTGTAGCACAAAGGCCTTTCCGGGCCCATGTGTGGCTAGACCCAGCTCGAATCGCATTAGCGTGCAATGCAACGGTTGCCACCCTTGAACAGGTGGCCTGTTCCACCCAAACTGGCTCGTTATAAACATGCCTCACCGCGTGTAACAAAAAGAAAGCTGTCTATTGTTCAATTTCACGCTGAAAGTTTTTCAAACTAAGCGCATGAAGTGTCAGTGGATTAATTACTAATGCAATCGAAATTTTCGCAATAGTTTGGAAAATCAGTTTCTGAAGCAAACCTTAAAGAGCACAAGGCGAATAAGGTTTATTTCAAAACTGTGCAAAATTACCACGTCAATAAGTATATTTTGCAAGTTGGTCGAACAAGGCAGCTTTTACATTTGTTTGAATCCTGACCAGGTATGTGCAGCCTTCCACTTTAGCATAAAAATGGTTTTACCATTAGGAATTACTACGGTATTTGCCAGTGAGCACTTCAGTTTTGGAACGAATCATGCACATTTGTAAGAGGCGAAGTATGTTTAAACCAGTGGTTCTCAACATTTCGTGGTGTGTGGCTCCCTGCTCATGAATAGGGTTTTGCAATATCATGGCAGAGCTATTTACCAAGGGCCTCTTCTCGTGGCCGGCGGAGAACCGCTCCATGGCCCTCAAGGTGGGCTGAGGGCCCCGGTTGAGAAACCCTCGTTTAAACAATTCGCTTTTCACGATTATTCACATCTCCGCTTGGTACGCTAAAATTATTTTTTCTATTTGACTTCCACTGTTATGCAGACTTCACCGCGTGCTAGACAACCGCCACAGCTGCCGAAAGTACCACCTGCTGGGAAGTTATCAACGTATTTGTCAAAAAGACTTCAAGATCAACAACATGTAAGTTGGCTGCATAGCATTATGCTAGCCTTGGTTTACGAGCCATATCATATAAAAGCAACTTTTGTACAGTAGTTGCAACTGCTCGCGAAAAAATGTTAAAACAACTCCCTTGCCTGCTCGACTTCAAAAGTTAAGAAACAATGAGGAAGCAAGATCCTTGAAAACTTGGGCAGACGCCCTAGTAAACGCAGTGCAGTACTTCCAAACATATATGCATTGAAAACTCGGCGTGCTTTCCTTGCAATAGCCTATTTATTTTCATCAAACGTGAAAATGTTCCACACTTTGGATTCGAATAACCGTTGGGGTAATCCACTTTGTCTTTCTCAGTAGCAGCGTGGCTGAAAAATCAGATTCAAATTCATTTTGTACATTTGCAATCATTTCCATGAAAATTCGTGTACATTTCAGCGATGTTTTAATGCAGAAATGTAGCAATTGTACACTGAGATTCTTTCTCTGAAAATATGTTCCTCATTTAACTAATATTGAAAAATAGTGAGCGATTCGAATCCAGTTTTTAAACCATATGCAGCTGAATCTGATGAAATCGGATGCAGGAACATCAGATCCAGCTGCGTGCGGTTTACAAACTGGATTCGATTCGCGCTCATTAATCTCGCAGGCGCACTCGCGGGGCAGCACGGGCATCGAAGTTTCAAGGGCGGTGTTTAGCGCAACCGTTCTCTGTTTTAGTCCGCAGGTGACGCGGAAGAACAAAACAAGCTGCCTCCAACGCAACAGCAGTTATTTTACGTTTGAAGCCACGCAAACGAAACAACAGCGAATCCCACTGCCACATGAAGAGAAATCAACCGTAACGAGCTGAAAGTCACGTGCTGCAAAAGCGGTCTTGCGATGACTAAGTTGGTTCGCGAGGTGGAAAACAGCCACTGGGTGCTGAACAACTTTCGCATGTGTTTCTGGCACGTCTGGGCCAAGCTTGCAGATGGACATTTCCACACACGCTTTACCTCTGGGATAGGTCGCGGGAGAAGTAACACCAGGGGCGCAACGAGGTTAGATTGCGCCCGGGGCAAGAAACTAGTTTGGCGCCCCCATGTTCGAACCTGAGGTCTTTCGGAAGCAAACGTATTGGATTGAAGTACTTGCGACATTATTGGGACTTTTCTGCACCCACATAGTGATTCGACGCCTGGGGCATTATGTCCCCTTTGCGCCCCTCGTTACGCCCCTGAGTAACCCTAGGCGGTATCTACGCACTTCATTCAGCGACCTGGTAGTTCCGCTGGCTCCACACAAAGAGGGGACCAAGCCAGATGGTAGACCTAATCAAGCCACCGGATCCTTGATCGACTGGCCCCTTTGCCGTGGGTGTGGCTAGCAGGACTCGCTTCGTGTACTGACGACACCATTCCTGAAACACAAGCTTCTACCAGCCCGCTACGATAGTTCGGAAGGTTGAACGAAGATATTCAATAATATCCACAACTGTAATAATTAATGGTTTTGACCAGGTGCGCATGGCGTAACACTGACACGTAGAAGGTTCAAACAGAATTAGATTGTGGCTTCAGCCTAAGAAGCACTAATTCAGAAACCTCGGTTAAGTGGGTCGATGACTCAATTTTTCATTTAGTTAAAAGACCTTAAACAGCACTGAACTGTCGCAGACCCTAAGGTTTTTAAATCGATTGGGCAGTGAATTTACAGTATTCGGTGCAGTATGACTAATGTGTGCACTTATCACTGGACGAAAGAGTGTGTGGGGTGTTGCGACAGCGCCGTACTTGAACACAACAAATTACGATAACGAAGTCATTCGGCAAGCACAAATGCCACCACACACAGTGTACAACAGGTCCATAACCAGCTTGGGACGACAAGGGCGAAGAGTTTTCCGAGAGGGGCCCAAATTTTTTGAACTATGTCCAATATTTTTAAATTTTGTCCAACACATTTTTCTAGAGGGGGCTTGCCCCCCCTGGTTACGGGCCTGGTGTACAGTAGTATTCCCTATTGCCGTCGTGAAGCCTCAAAAGTCGTACAAAAAGTAGAGTAAAAACTCGCTGAACCTGATTGTCTACACTGCGGCGCAACCGACCTGCAGAGGAGCTTAGCGAATTTAAATTGAACTGGTAACACCGCTCCGGAAGCGAAGTCCGAACATCCATCCGCGTTGATGCTTTCGATTTCCGACAAAAATCGCGATTGTCCGAATTATGACCCGACTGATTTGAGACTAGTTGCTCTGCTCCACGAACGACAGCCGCCTCCCCCGAAAGAAAACCGAGTTCCTTCGACGGTTGTCCACAGGTGCGCGATACCGTCGCGAACTGTCAGATTTTAAGCGTTTTGTTGTTTACGACTGCGTTGGAGTTTATTGATGTCCCTCTTTTCAATTCTTCGAAGTTGTTTCTTCTTCATTCTTTTTAACTTCGCGGTGTTGGTTATCTGAAACAGCAAGCATACAAAGCAATTATAGGACAAGCCGCGTCATCTCTAGCAGCTGAAAGCGTTAATTGGAAATAGTGGAAACATTGCAGGGAGAGGCATATATGTTGCCATGTCTTATGTGGAGGACGGGGGTTCTCCAGAGCAGCAGTATCACGTTTTAAGAATGCCCCCACAAATTAAAGCGAACTTGGTGAACTCAAAACACTTCATATCTTAATGATGTCACGAAGGTAAACGCTAAGACGCCACGCCAAAGTCTGCTCATCTCCTGGGCTATATTCCTGGAGGTGAAGTCAGTGCAAATGAGACTGATCGTCACTTGCATGGGGCCTAAAGTTGCAAAGTAACCAAGCAAGATTGACGGCATGGTCAAGTGTTCTTGACTGGTATTCGCCATCGCTTAGCGCGAGAACAAAGGAAAACTTTCTTGATGTGCTCATACACAGGCCCCTAGCCATGGGGGCATTCGGGAGTAGTGCCCCCCATTTTGTTGTGCCCAGAAAATTATTTTAAGCATATAACAAAATAAAAAATCTTTCCCCCCTAAAACGTATTTCTCCCCCCAAACCTTGAAACCTGGCTACGGGCCTGCACAATACGTACTACATCGGTGAACTTATGACGAGCACAGTACAATATTTATCGGTCATGGCAAACCTCAACGGCTACAGCTGAAAATATTTAATTCTAACAAATGTCACGGACGCAGAACTTGATCTTCAATAAATTCAAATAGATCTGTAAACCTGCAAGTAACGTTAAATAGCAAAGACATTTGAGTGTGAACAAACGCATACAGTGCATGCGCGAAAAAGCAAAGACACGTAGTACAGCTGACGACCACTGTTCGCTCTAAGAAAATTATACGCTGAGCAAATGTTAGTTTTGTTGCGCACTAAGCGCATGCAATTGCGCAACCATGCAGACAGACAATGAGTGAAGTGTTCCAAGCAATAAAAGGGCTGTGCGATATGTACATGCAGTATTAAAATTGGATTGTTGGAAGTGCGCGAGAACGAGATTTCACTGCCCAAATTGTGTGGTGACACTGCGCATTTTAGAGGGAACACTGCTGACGACGTTGTGCTACGCTTGCCGGGGACGATAAGGAGGATGTCCAGCGACACGTGCACCGATCACCATGGTGTAATTGCATCGGGGCAGTACAGGAACTACAAACAATAGATCTGAACTCGGCGTATCGTCTATTGCTCAGGTACGCTACCATGTATCAAAAAGCACAAATTTTTGATAGGTTGGATATATTGATCGCAGGCCTATATGGGGTTTATAAGGCTTCAAAAGCGCTCATATCAAGTTAGATGAAAAACCCATTCGCACCTTTAATGATTACATTTTCCGTACGAACAGCTGCTAAAGAAACAACTGGTAGTGGCACAAAATACGATGGTTTTTAGAAAAAACACCGGATACATCCAACATCAAAACCTTTACCACAAACCAAAAACACGCAGACATTTGTGATAGTATAAACATCGTTTGGGTTTTCATTATTGCTAAAAACAAAGACGTACTGAAATACTGTAATCGGAATCACGAATGGAAAACTGTCATGTGTGTAGATGCCACAAAAACGTGGTTTTGTTTTTAAATGATTAACCCTCACAGGCTCACGACTTGCTGCACGTTCTATCGCGGTATAGCTAAGTGCTTTTCAAACTTTTTTAAACCACGGAATAATTTTTGTGTCACTCTCATAGTACGTTAAAGATTCAAAGTGGGGAAGTGGATAATTACACTTCCATGAAACATTTCTTGCGGAACAGCTGACGACCTTCCGCAAAACATCTGTCGAAAATAACGCTTCTATGTCATCTGAAGTACGGTTTATAGCCACGCGTCCACGACTCAGCATAACTTCCATGCGTTATAAACCCAGAATTTGGAGTTAGACGAAGCACCTCGTCGATTGAAGATTTCTATCAGATTTACAACCTTGAGCCTGGAGTTGATGCAAGTTAGTTATATGCTAAAAGTTATAGCGAGAATAGAGAATCAACACACGCTTCGAAAACCACGAAGATACAATACCCCTACCACCATTTTGAAGGTTTTCTTAAACGTCACACAAACTTCTTATGACAGCTATTAGAGTAATTTTTCATCAGATTGTAACACCTACCAATTTCGTCTTTTGTTATTTTGCCCACAGATTTGCATTTTGCAAAGGCAGGTCCAGCCACCCAAAATCCGTTGACCCTGTACCTTAAGCATCTAAATTGCACTCTATCATTCAATGTTTTTTACGGCGTTTTGAGGGGCCGAAACGATCTCTTAAAATATAGTAGAAACTCTCTGCATAGCCACTGCCAAAATACACCAAAACCTCGCTTTAACGGTCGCCAAAATCAAACCTTAAAAAAACTGCTACCACTAACAATTTCAACGACTTCAGATTTTCTTTGATTTTCTTCTTTAGTTTTTTTGTGAGCCTCAACTCGTCGTCGATGTTCCAGTCTTTCTTGCCTGAAAAGTAACAAAAATACAAGCAAATATTCACCATTTCACGCTTTTATACCAATCTCAACGGCAAGTAAGAGATTCTCTGAAATTAAACTATAAGTTTCACCAACTAAATTACTCGGTAAACTAGAGCTACCGCAGTAAAGTGATGACTTTTGTCAATTCTTGGTAACCTGATTAACACATTAGATCTTTCATAATACTGAAAATATCCAACCGGTACCGCCCACGATGTATGTAAACAAAGTTTTATGCAACTGTTTTGTTAAAGATCGGAAGTTGACTGCGCCGCTCTGGAGAAAAACACGTACTTGGTATCGAGGCAATATGCATACCTATATAACATGAATTACCCAAGTTAAAATTCAAATTTGCAAGCCAAACACATTCCTGGTTTGTGTGTTGTTGTTTCTTGTAAGGTTGGGTACCGCCATTGTTACATCAGCGTCTTGATGCGGCCCTCGGGTTACTTTGTAGATCCTAATTTGGCCCTCCGAGCAATTTGGGTTTGAGACGCCTGACTTATGCCCTACGTTTATATACAGTATATCAGAGGTTTTTCTCAGCATTCAGATTATAATTGATCTTTCAGCATATGATCACACTGGGTGCGGTAAACCACACCTGTACTATGGTGTGTATTTCGAATAATGGCCTGACTGCAGAAATTGCTTACATGTTTCTCCTTGCACTACGATTTAGAGAAGTATTATATTAAAGCAAATTCACATTTAGTTAATGGGAATGTTGATTTCATCAAAAAAAGCAAAACCGCAGAACGATTAACTTGATGCCTTATTTAAGTATCAATAGTTTAAAACTTAACACATTATTACCGAAAGCATTTGGAACAGATGTTAACGATAATATGGCCGTAGGCCGTGATGTTAGGCCACAAATTAAAAACGGGTCTGGTGCTTTTTTTTAGATGAATGGCTGTTTTAGAACAACCTCGGTCCACACCTGGCAATAAAGCAATGATACTGATAGAAAATAACTTAAAATTTAAAGCAAGCAGAAAAAAACAACTCATTTTTTATGAAAACTAATCAAGCATCCATGTCCTATGAATCAGCTCGTCGGTGTTTAAAAAATTAAGGAGCGACAATTGTTAAAAAAAACGTGTTATAGCCTGAATCAAATATTATTTCTTCTTGTTTGACTGCACGTATTTACAAAACCATTGTTGTCACGTGGTTTCACAACGTCCCCACATTTGTGATGCAAACTACAGTTCAGTTCATCGCATTGGCAACATAACCTGCTGTTTCAGATGCCGAAAATAGGAAATCAACAACTACGCCTGATCAGAGTGTTTCCCATTATGTCAATCAATGGGCAATTCTTACATAATTGGTACAATAGTTTTTTTTCAGATACTAAGGAATGCAAGATATGAAACTTCAAGTTAATTCTGAAAACTGTCGTAAACACATTTATAAAATTACATGAAAATTTTCTCCCATTGCATATTTCAAAGAAAGCTACATTTCGTCAGCATAATCTAAAATGTCAGATGTTTCGATACAGCGCTTATACGTAGTACAGAAAAAACATTACTACATGACGCTGTAGATCAACATGCATGTTATAGCGACAGCAGAAGGAATGAAAACATACAAAAAGTTTTGCTGGACAGACCTGGTTTTCATTAACAGGTAGTACGCCGACAGAGTAACAAATGCACGTGTAAACATAGCGGTAGCCCTAGAACATTTTCTTGGCCTGCGGTACCTCACGCATAATTCAGTTATCATGTATTTATAGTAAACTTCCTCCAGCCTTATTACCATTTTGCCCATGCACGCATAGTTCTTACGCAGTACGTAACGTGAAAATTCTTCTTGGCACCACAGGGCAATGCAGCAGGCAGGCGGTCAAAACTGCTGACATTAGGTCAATACAACTGGATTACGCTGATGAAACACATTCTTTTATCAGTGAGCACACTGACATCATCCATAATACAGTTTTATACTTGAGATAAATGCATGCACAAAAAAACAGTGCTTATAACGTATAGAAACTGATGATTCCATTTTTTTTGCATAAACACTAACTGAAGACCTCTTCTGTTGTTCTTTTTCCATTCATGCCTTGACTTCCATTTGTCTTTGAAATTCGAGGCGGGATTTACTGGAAATTTCTCAACGGGAGTAGAAATGTCGCATGCCACAGCAAAACTAACTATAAAACTCGTCATGTTGTGCTACGCAACATTTTATTTGCATCTTCTACAAAATATTACACACAACTAAAACGATTTGCAAATTTTTCACTGTCAAGGGTTCAAACTTCAAAGGAAAAGCTACGATAAATACCTGCGAGTCTCAATAATTTTTTCCTGGTACTTTTTCACAGAAAGCTTCTCATCTTTTATGGCAATTTTTTTCTGCCAACTAGTTTTCAAAGGTTTGTCCTTGTTCATTGACGAAAATCTGCACAAAAAGAAATATAAACTCCATAAATCAACGACAACAACCTCTGCAAATCAACGAAACATAAGATAAACATACAGTTAAGCAAGATTTACCTTAGGTTTCACTGGTAGATTAGACGTACAAATACGTGTTATATGCGTTGCTCGCAGTTCAACATAGAGCTAAGTGGCTCATTTGAAATTTTATCAATCGGTGTGAATGAAGATTGAAAACATATCGTAGCACTGCTTCACTTCACACAAATGACTGGTTAGTCCCAGTGGTGCTCTGACTAGCAACAAAACTTGTCTAAAAAGGTGTGTACAATTTGGTAAAGCACTTCAATTAAATTTTAAAAGACGAAATGAAATCAGTGTCATAAGCCTTGTCCATCTAAAAACAGTTAGCTGTGAACCTTTTAAGAAAACCAATTGAGTTTCTCATAATCGCCAACTATTGTCAGAAGTGGTGCATATAAAGTAACAGCATATGCTTCCAGTATTTTCTCAACTCATGACTGAAAAAGCAACCAAATTCCTGAACTAACTCATTCTTGATATTAACTTATATCCTTACTGTAACATGGAAGGTATCTCACCACATCTGTCACACCTAAAAGGATGGCGTCAGATGTCAGAAAACTACGGTACATTGGGAAGCACATTATCCATGCACAGTAACCACCAAAACATAAACTCAGATGGTGAAACAACATATAGTGTTATCATTGTTATAAACTGTTACCACCTTTTCAATCTTAGAAGTGAGATCGGACATGCTGTCCTATCCATCACTGCAATTGTGAAGCAATAGTCAGCTATTTACCCGCCACCAGAATCTTCAGTTTTTATTAATTTTCATAGGTGCTTTTCCTCGCAGGAGGGTAGCAGGAGCAGCAGCCCTAGGATGACTTGAAATACTTCATGATTTCCACAATCTGATAGTTCTGCTGGCTCTACACCAAGGCAGGACCAAGTAAGGTCAGATGTAATCACTCCACATGGTGCTTGATCACCTCTGGGGCACTTTCCCGTGGGTGCAGCAGGACTTGCCTTGCCTGATATTTCCTGGGGCATTCTGGTAAATGTGACTGGACCATCATAGCTGAGATCTCTCTATTCAGAGAAGAGGCTCACATTCAGGGTTTTATGAATTTCACAGTTGTGCACTTGGTCATGAAGTGTCACACCATGAATCCTTTGAAAAATCCCATCTCTGCTGCTTGCACTGGAGATATCACTTTTTCAATTGTTACCCTGGAGGATCAGAACAAAATACGATTTGAACTTCGTGGTGTTCAGAAGCTCCCATTTTGTGACCACAGAGCAATAAAAATCACTAAGTTACTATATCTTGCCTTACGACAAAAACTTACTGAATGTACTGTCCAAAAATTGGATCTTACCTAGTCTCCTCATACAGACTGAAATGCTTTAAATTTAATGCGAAAAAAATAAAATTAGGATAACATATTGAAAGCTCTGTGAATTAACATATAACTCTAATCTAAATCCTAGCTTTCATTGCTTACCGTAAATCCAACAAACACTTCTTACATAGCTTGACCTAATCCACTATAACTACAGTATATTAGCTATCATTAACTAATCAGTGATGAGCAATACTGCCACATTCTCAGGTCATTTTTCAATTTATGACACACAGACATGTCCACATGCCATCTCTGTGTTTTATTTTCAGTGCTATGTGCAGAAAAAGAGGATTTCCTCAGTTTCTCTCATTGTTTCTAAATAGTTGTAGAAAAAAGTTTCTGGTTTAACTTTCAACTTAGGTAGTGACTATTCATCCATTTTGCATGATACGTTTCGAATAAACCAGTCAGTCTGCCACTGAATCGGCGTCGAACTAGCAGCCTAACGGAAAGGTTTCTAGATTGCCGTGCCAATGGTTTTGTGTTCACCTCTCATCTTGGCACCCTGCCTTTTTGTAATAAAGACTGCTTGCACGTTTCATTTCATGTGGCTACTTTTTCTTTATTTTTTCAAAACTTTCCAAACTTCTGTTTTAAAGGTTAGGTTTAGGGGTTAGCATTGGATTAGTGTTAGCTTAGCATTACCTTACTGTTAGCTTAGTGTTTGATAGGTTAGCGTTAATGTTAGCTTAGCGTTAGGTCGCCGTTAGGTTAAGGTTAAGGTTAGCATTTATGTTTCATTTGTTTCTACCAAGCCTACTGCATTATGTCCATGCGTTACTAATCATGTTACAGCAGATGGTTAAATAAGGTTTCAAATTTAAAGATCCATCAATGGTTCTGTAACCACTGCTTTTCACTTAAGGGCGAATATAAATCAAGGCAGTGGCTACAGATACCCCTGTGGATCTTGAAATCTGAAAACTTATTTATACGCCATCTGTGACGTAACAGTAATGCATGATAAGAGTGCAGTAGGCTTGGTAAAAACGAACTAAACATAAAAGATAAACACAAAGCCTCACCCTAACCATAGCCCTAATTTTAACCCTAACTCTCTAACCCCTAAAGGTAACACATAAGCCTGAAAAAAGCAAAGAAAAAAAAACGAAAGTCAGCAAGGTGGCAGTCAAACCGAAAACCATTGGCATAGCAGCCATAACTCATAACCCCTAGGCTACGAATGACAAACTGACCCTTTTGTTTGAACTGCGTCAGGTCAGGCGTATGTATCCATAGTCACTTCCATAAATCAAAAATCCCAGTTCACCTTCATTCATATCGGTAGACGTCTTTTTTAATAAATCCTTACTTATCCATTATGTTGGTTACTTTAAGCTAAGTAGGAGCATTAAGCATTCATAAATAAAAGGTAGTGTCTATTTTACCACCAAGATGCAACAGATCGGCTGGAGCTATTGTGCCGCCAGTCAAACATTCGGTCTCGTGGCATGACACAATACAAACAAAAAGGTCACTTTCTTTGTCAGGAACAAGCTGTCCTGCTCGTGGTGCAACTGCAATGCCAATGGTTAGGTGATACAGCTGCTATGCCAATGGTTGCCGGTTCGACTTTCGCCTTGCCAACTTTCTTTTGTTTTTTTTTTTTTTTCCAGGCTTCGCTTAGGTGCTACCTTTACGGGTTAGTGTTGTTAGGTTAGGATTTGGTTTAGGTTAGGATTATTAGGGTTTGGCAGGTTACAATTAGGGTTAGGTTAGTGTTAGCTTAGTTTTAGGTTAGGGTTAGGTAGTGTTACTGTTAGCTTAGCGTTAGGTTAGGTTAGCTTAGTGTTAGGTTATGGATAGGTTACCGTACCGATAGGTTAGCCTAGGGATAGGTTAGGATTAGCTTACGGTTAGGTTGTAGGTTTTTCTTTCACTTATATTAACTTCCTTTCTACCAAGCCTTTTGCTGCTGCCATCCTGGCGGCAAAATAGACACTGCCTAAGTAAACAAAAATTAAGTTAGGCTCTGGATACTTCTGAACAAAAAATCAAAACACTCAAACAGTTATGCAACAGATCAGCAAGACTAACCTAGATGTTTGTGCTATTTTCCATGATTTTCCCGACTTCGGACATCCTCTAACTACAATACCAGAACCAGTTGACATTACACACCTTGACACAAACTGTGCAGAAATAAGAAAAATTTGACTAATAATACAGACAGTACACTGAGTTGCTTCAAAAATACGAGCGCATAGCCTCCTTCCACACAGTGAAATAGTTTTAGGTTTTCCAGAACTAGTAAATACTTCTCTCATTTTTTGTTTTTCACATTTTTTGTTTTTCATGTACCCAACCCTTATTGGATTAATGTTGGCTGCTAATATTACTGTAATCTGTCCATGCCATTGATTGTCTCCCAGACTGGAAAACGTGGCAGTTGTCGACGAGATATCGTGCGTAACATGTGGATTGGGCAAAACACGCGTGACAAACAAATCTTTGGCGCGTGATATTCACACTAGAGATGGCACGGGCCGCTAATGGTCTGGATTTTGGGCGGGCCGCTGAGGTTGAACGAGCGGGCCGCTAACGATATTTTTAGCGGTTGGACTTCACCGAGCCGCTACGAGCCGGCCGCTAATGTTGAAAATCCTTCAAAAATTTTTTGAGTTGAAAGAACAACTCGATGGCAATAAAAGTGACTGAAACCACTTGGCATTGCTTTGCCGTTGCTGTATTTTAAGGCAAATTTGCTTTTCCCATATGTGAGCACCAGAGATGTGTTGACTGTGAAATTTTTCAGTCCGAGTCCAATCCTGATCCGCAAAAGTTGAATCCGATCCAGTCCTGATCCGTACAATTTTTGAAAATCATCAGTCCGATCCAGTCATGATCTGCACTTGTAAAACCATGTATTTTATTTACCCTCATGAGGCAAAACAGACACAACCTCATGAGGTAAAATAAACACAACCTTTCGGCATTTCCAAAATTCAATAACTCAGTCTTTATTTTGCCGTTGTAGAGGCAAAAGCACTGCTGGAATTATTTTGCCATTAGGCGAACCCATTCGGTAGAATTGGTCAAGTGACAAGGATGATGCACTTGGGTTAGTGCATGCTGGTGTCTGACTGGCTGTCACATGGCCCAAAACACTGAACCTGGACCCAAAACTTAAACCCATAATAACGACTCAAAACTTAAACCCAAAAGCTAAACCCTAAAACTAAACCCGAAACATTAACCCTGAACCTGAAACTTTTTAAAAAGTACATCAAAAGCTCTCCCATCGAAGGTGTGATCTTTTCCAGCTGAGTCAAAGCAGAGGGCAAGAGCAGAACTGCTGAACACACGCACAGCAGGCATAGACACTAACACTTTGACTACGTTCACCTTGTTGCTAGTAATATGAACTTTAAGCTATATGTGGAGTCTGGACAAAGTTGGATGCATAACAAAATCATCCCAACAGAGCTTTTGTCATTTATGGTAAAATATACATTACCATTTAACCACCAATCTGCAAAATCACATTACAACTAACATTTTTGACGTGGTTAGAATAATCAAATCAAAACAACAGATTTTCTCAGTCCGACACAGTCATGTCCGCTAATTTTGAAATAAATTGCAGTCCGATCCAGTCTTGATCCGGCCAAAATTGGCTTAAGTCCTGATCCAGTCCGATCCAGACCTGATCCATGCTCATCTCTGGTGAGCACTCCGTCAGGCGCGACTGGCAGGTACTAGAGGTGAGCATGGACAGGAACAGCATTGAATATCCTGCAGGATACCTGCGATTTTTTCGGATCAGGATTGGATTTGGACATTTATTTTTGAAAAACTTTGGATCAGGACAGGAACAGGATATTTGTTTGATTTCTGTAACGAAATTTCCCTGAGAGTGATTCAAGATGCCACAAATGATGGTGGCCAGTGTTGCCACTTCTGATGTTTTAACATAAGATCTGATGTTTTGAGAGAAATTTCTGATGTCTAATGTTTTGGTGACAAATCTGATGTTGAGTGGGTAGTTGTTGTTTTCCACATTTCTTCTCTTTCTAGGTTGAAAATAAGTTAGATTCATATATCATTTTTAAGTTTCTTTCATCAATTTCCCAAGTTTCAACTTTGTGTTTGTTTAGTTGTCGTTCCAAACTGAAGATGCTCCAAACGCTGCGTTGAGAATAATATTTTATGTTAGGCACGAACGACTTCTCCATTTAGTGACGACATTTGAAGACAGTGGTTCTTAACGTTTCTATACCAAGCCTCCCCTAAAGTAATGGTCCTTTGTTTCAAGCCCCCTGACATTAAATAAGTTGTAAAAACAAGTGTCTATGTTGGTAAAAATTTATTGATCAAACTTTCCATTTTGTAGAGCGCGTAAAAGCTCGCACTCCCTTGGAAATTTATTGACGTCCCTGGGGAGCCGTGCCCCCTGGTTGAGAACCATTGCTTTAGGACAATGAGGTTCATCGCTATTTGTTAGATATTGGTAAATGGAAGTATTTAGCTCAGGGGTTCTTAAAGTATGCCTCAATACCCCCAGGGGTATTGAGATTAGACCTTGGGGGTATTCAACATTGTATTAACACTCAATCATTGCATTCGTTTTTGCAATCTGGCAACACTGTACCCACATGAAGCAGAAAATTAGTGCTGATGAATGTGATGCAGCCCTTGCATTGACCTTTTTCCTCACTACTCCAGTGATAGAATATTTCTTTGCCAGTTCTGTTTCGTTTCTTACATTTTTTTGTTATTAAACTGTTGAAAACGGGTATCCAGATTGACGCAAATTTGCCTTGTTAAGAGGTATTATGGCGTTGAAACTTTAGGGACCATTGATTTCGCTTGTATGAAACTGTAATGTAAAAATCTGATGTCATCTGATGTCTAAGAAGGTGACAATCTCATGTTGACGAGACTGACCCAAGTTGCAACATTGATGGTGGCAGTGTTTTGTTTGCTATGGATTTTGTATTCACAAAAAATCAAAATGACTTTCGCAGTATATGCTGCACTCACCACAATCAATGTTAATTCGGGTTACTTTATCGTAAAGAAGCGGCTTGCCTGCGCAGTTAAGCACTAAGCTAAAGGGAGCTCTCAGTAGCTATCGTGCTACTGGGGATATTACACTTAGCGCGCCGCGTGTAGTAGCCACCGTGCTGCTATATCACTCCCCCTTCTCTCTAGCGGGAGCCGCGCTCCGAGCGCTCTCACAGGCGAAGCCTCGCGCGAGGACCGTAAGCTTTAGTGCTCGACACAGTTTCGAACGCACTATCACGCCGTGCCCCGCATCTCCACCATTAAAGAAGCGGCTTGCCTACGCACTTAAGCACTAGGGTAAATGGAGCTCCCAGTAGCTTTCGTGCTACTAGGGATATTACACCTAGCGCGACGCATGTAGTAGCCACCGCACTGCTACAATCATAAATTTTTTCTGGCAAAGTGGAAGTAGCAAGCTGCTCTTATATTGCTGGTATGCTGCTTTGTTTGTTGTGCTGAGTGGCAAATGTGTGTGTTGTGTAGGCTAATAGACAGTCTATTTCATGGGTGGCCAACTTGTGTTCGACTGGGATCGACTAGAAAATTTCTTGATAACTCGCTATCGACCGATCAGCAATAAAGTCACAAATGCAAAATGCCAAAGTTGAGTATCACATGTGCAAATACAGTGTACCATGGCCTTTGATCTGGTTGCACTTTTCATGGTAGTTTTTATTTACTTTTTCAAAAGTTTCCAAACTTTTGTGGTGAGATTGGTGGTTTGGATTTAAGTGTCAGGTTTACGTTTAGGGCTTAGGTGTAGGGTTTAGGTTTACTATGCTTCCACCAAGTGTACAGCAGTCTACTGCACACTTGTAGTGGATTAGTGTCATGTTACAGGTGACGGATGAATAAGTTTTCAAAAATGAAGATCCTTTGGTGGACCTATAACCACTTCTTGTTTTTTGCATATTGAACCGGTGTCGCATTCGGATACGGATGGATATCGGATACCAAATTTCAGACATTTTTGGATAAGATTGGATATGGATATGCAAAAATTTTGCGGATATGGATCAGGAGTCAAAAAATCAATATCCGCTCACCTCTGGCAGGTACTGTACACTTTAAAGGAACTTTTCGTGCTTGGTGACAACTTCTTGAATGAGCGTGGCGGTCAGTGGTTTTGGTGCTGAGTTGCTTCTTGGAGGAAACATGTTGTGCAACATTTTGATGGCATGTTACTGGTGTTTTTGACATATGCAATGCACCACATCACAATCGCTTTGTAAGTAAGGTTGCGGGGTTTTACGTTTTAGGTTTAGGGATTTAGGTTTAGGCTAAAGGTTGGAGGTTTATAGTGAGGGTTCAGGTTAAGCTTGTTGTAGGATGAGAGTTTTGGCGGAGAGCAGAACGGCCTCCCGAAAGTATACAATAGGGGAGCTTTACATTTGTGCGGGGGTCTTGACATTCTAAAATAGACAACAAATCTGATTTATACAGTATAGTTTCATATTTCAGTTTGTGGGGGCTTGAAGCTTTCTTCGGGGGGTAAGCCCAATAAAGCTATCCCATGGTGACGGGACTGGTTGAGGGTTTTATCTTTAGGTTTAGGGCAGGGGTGCCCAACCTTCACTGACATGGGATCTACCTTTACATTTTTCACTCTCTGGAGATCTACTAATCTGTCAAAGCTTTGAAACATGTACATATGCATAATTATTCATATCTAGTTCGGCAAACCCTTATACATGCATAAAATCACCCACGATCGACTGCCAGGCATCTAAAGATCGACCGGTAGATCACGATCGACTGGTTGGGCACCCCTGGTTTAGGGTATAGGGATTTAGATTAAGGTTTTGTGGTTAGGGTTTTAAGCTTAGGTTTTGGGTTTTAGGTTTGGGGTTTTATGTTTAACGTCTTAGGTTTAGAGTTTTAGGCTTGTACACTAATCCAAGCATGTAACTTTGTTTGTTGTGCTTGTCACATGATATGTCCACTTCAACCAATCATGCTCCACAAAAGACAAAATAGTCTCCGCAGATATTATGCCTCAGAAGGCAAAATAGCCTTGAGATATTTTGCCTCAGGAGACAAAATAGACAAGACTGCCATTTGTTTAGCAGGCCATGGGGGGGTCGGTTTGGAAAAGAATACATGTCGTCGGTCCACGGGCAGTTAATGGGCTGAATGTTACGGGCTATTGGCGGTCCGAGCCTGAAAAATCTTGGACCGTGCCATCTCTAATTCACACGTGATTGCTTTTCAGTGAAACAAAATGATGTGTGAAATCTGCATTCCCAAAGGCTCTTGTGACTCATAGCCTTTATCGGGAATTTTTGAGCAACTCGTGTACCACATGTGTTTCGTGGTGTTAAGGGCTGAACTTAAACGTGAGGGCAATCTTCGCTTTGCTTTCCCTATTTCCCTATATTTAGTGATAACTCTAAACGTAGGCAAATTATTCGCCTTGCTCTCCCTATTTCCCTAAATTTAGTGCAGATCCGAAACGTAGGGAAAGTCTTAGTCCTGTCTTCCCTATTTCCCTACATTAAGGGCTGAAATTAAACGTGAGGACTGTAGTGGAATGCGTCCCGCTCGCACTGCAGCATGGATGGTCCCTTGCTGAGCTTTCGATGGGACGGAAATTGCGGTCCCATATTCTGGTAAGGCCTGAGGTACTTTGTCCTGAGTGGAGCTATCTGAAGCAATTTCGGGAAGCAGATGCTCATATCAAGAAGAGATGTTAAGGTTCATTGCTCCACAATGGGAGGATATGTGACCTCTTCGGATACAGTAGTAATCTAAGGTGGGTTCGCTTCATTACTGCATCCAGGCCCTTTATCACAGAATCTAGTCTGCTTAAAAGACCTTCTTGTCTCTGATACTTTCTTAGTTATACTACAGACAACACTCATAGGTAATATTTATTTTATAGATTTTTATTGTTCATAAAAGATGCACAACCATAAACGGACAATGGTACTCACCAAAATAATACTTTAATCTTGTACACTTCTCGAACAAGAACTCTCATACAACTCTCTCCTAATAAATTTAATATTCTTAGTAAAATACATTAATCCTGAGCTGTTTCTTAAAAGTGTTCTAGCTTACGATATTTTGCCTCTGATTCGGTCTGCTATTATAGTAGTCCCGGTCTGATGAACCAATGTAGGGTTTTCCTTTTGGTGTAGGAACCCAATGTTGAGGTTTGGGGTGTTGCCCAGCGTAGACGTTGCTTGCGAGGAATGCTGTCGTTGCATGCAGAGA
>Ga0210059_1003874_pt1 | contig 24070 bp, 14 predicted proteins | sample Ectturendosymbi2_FD_188042 | JGI IMG/M metagenome (GOLD analysis project Ga0210059, IMG submission 188042) | Ecteinascidia turbinata endosymbiont from Florida, USA - Sample 2 (SPAdes) (version 2) | ecosystem: Host-associated > Tunicates > Ascidians > Unclassified | place: Key West, Florida...
CCTTAGTTACGGGCCTGCTTCAGTTCTAACACCGGGACATTGTCTACCATGGAAACGCTGGCAGTGCTTGAACAGACTTCAGAAAGTCGTTGTCAGAACGAAATCGAGCTCTTGTAATGGGACTTACTGAAAAGGACTGCCCTGTGCAAGGGTGGCAATGCGCCAGATACAGTTGCCCTCTTGATTTGTATTGATGGTGGTAGCAGCATGAACTATGTTTCGGATCAGGCCTTGGCGGGGACACCATGGGCCTTGGCGGGGACGCAGTCCTAGGCGGGGCCGCAGATCAGGCCTTGGCGGGGACGCAGTGTCGACCAGGCCTGCTTTACCGCTACGTGGATGACTTGCTTTTTTTTTCCTAACCAAGACTCTCCCAACAAGTTTTTAGTTTTTTATTAACATCCGTTCTGTTCACTGTCCACAAAAAGCTGTCTTTCACAAGGAGCTAGAAAACCAATATCTGCCTCCATTTCCTTGATGTTTTAATTGAGAGAACACCAACAGGTTTTATTACTTCTGCATACAGGAAACCCACATGTACAGGTCTCTACTCAAAATGGTCTAGTTTCGTGCTGTTTGGGGAAACGCAACCTTGTCAACTCTTTACCCCGTCGCGCGTATGACATTGCCAGTTCCTACGAACTGGTGCACACGGAATTTATGAATATTAAGCGAATGTTATCTCGCAACGGTTAACCCAACAATTTTTGGAACGTTGCATTCGGCAATTCTTAAACACAAAACATGAAGTCATACGACAACGTGACTCATCGACTGAACCCTCTAGTTCAACAAAATATGCTTCTTTAAATCTATCGTATTTAGGTGCCAAATCTAACAACATTCGGCAGGAACTCAGCAGCTTTATAAGACCCAAAGCCAAAGTAAACGTGAAGCTGCGTTATTTTCAAAATACTCGAAAGCTTCAAAGCTGGTTCTCTGTTAAGGACTGGCAAGCTTTACTCATCTGTTACAACGTTGTTTACAGGCTTACATGCTCATGCGGTGCCTCCTACATCAGGCAAACGCAACGCAGTTTAACAAATCATATAGAGGAGCATTGAACGTCACCAAGCTTGTCAGTTTGAAGAGACTTGCAAGCCAACCCAGATCATCGGGTTGATTTTCACAACCCCGAGGTGACAATTGGCGGCGGCTGCAGATTTCTTGTCTACTCAAGAACAATCCAGAGCTGAATGCAAACATCCCATCGATGCCTCAATGCATTTTCAACCTCTAACACAGCTTCATGCATCCTCCGTGACGCCGCGCGCCATCGCTGTGTCCCGCTGGCATATTTACAAAATGTAACCGTATTCGAAAAACAAGTTGTTTCTACAGTAGCAACTCCCATAAAACGCTCAGTTTGTCAGTCAATCGCCACCGACTTTCTAGCCTAGCGGAATGTTTGAGGTTTGATTTTGCGAAGGTTTTCGGTTCGACTCTCACCTTTGCTACTTTCGTTTTGGAAGTTGTGGTTGCACGTTTCAATTCGTGGGATCACTTTTTTTCTCTAACTTTAGGTTCAGAGGTTAGGTTTAGGAGTTAGCATTAGGTTACGATTAGGGTTAGGTTTTAGGTTTAGCTTTACCTAAAAACTACTTGTTTTTCGAACACGGGTACATTTAGTAAATATGCGTCCCGCTGAGTCACGTGACTACCAGTGCCCTACGCTCTTACGTCCTTTCGCGTTCTTCACTTTATTACAGCGCTTTTCAGTTTTCTCCCGACTGACCATAAGCACTTGCAGCAATATCACTTCATTTCAATTGCTAATGTATTGATGGTTGTAGCAGCAGTTACCGAAACGTCTACGAAAATGTCGTTTGTATCTATTGCTTTGGCCGTTATTTTTATTATTAGGCTCTTCAACACTTCTACTTTCCGTGCACCAAAGTTAATTGTGAAAATATTTGGAAAATATACCACATCTACATTTGCTTAATTACACTCAAAGCGTGTAGGTAAGGGCAATGTCTCAGGCTTAATATATCCCTTGGAAAGTTCAAATATACCACTGGGATACGTTTACCTTACTTGGGAATCCTTGGCCAATGGCATTTAAAATCAGTATCATTTGAAAGAAATCTAATGGCAAGATCTAAACGCCGTCTGAGCTCAACGGGTTCAGGAGCTTGGTTGGGTTCGTGAATGGCTGTTCGAAAAGGTGAGGTGTTGCACACCAAGTCATAAAGACCCACTGTCAAGGTTTGTAAGAAAGATATGCACGCTTCTTTATTTTGCCTTTCAGACTTGGTGCGATTTTTTCAGCCTGAGACGCTCGCGATTTTTCTGTAAATTGTTTTTCTTCGTGTGACAATGACGTTACTTTAGGGCACCATCATCATCGCTGATTTAACCCGCGTCGAAATTCTGGTGGTAACAATAGCGTACGCAGCGTCGCACATCCAACTGTGTTGGTTATTTATTTTGTTTAAATTGCTTGCGTGCGGAATACCGATGGAACTATAATGTTGATCAGGGCTGGCCCTTGCAGGTGCGGGGCCCAATGCAAGACCATGGCGCGGGTCCCCTCTGAGCAGTGGTTTTATGACGTCATCGTGTTCAGTCAACCGTGCTATACGACCATGGTAGAGCGCAGATATACAGCCTTAGCACGAGAATTGAGCACGTTTGCTAACATTCGATAATAGAGGAAATTCATCGCTAGTTCTAACGAGAGCATTGTTTGTTAACAATGAGATTTATAAGCCGTTTCTACTGAATTATCGGGCGCAGGGGGTATCTGGAAATAATGAATAGTCTAAACACCATGGCGCGGGGTCCCAGAGACGCGGGGACCAATGCAGCTGCATCGGCTTGAGGCCGGCTCTGATGTTAATGCAATATAGGTAGCACATTTGCACAACACCATTGGGCCAGCCGCATGAGGTTGCCACAAATTAATTGTGACAGACACTTTTCTGATGAGCTGATTGCGATTTCCTCAAATGACTTCTCGTTGTGGTTCTCTGAAAAACGACAAGTGACGTCGCACAAGATCCATAGCATGCCTTTAAAAAATTGACTGATGTGGCTGATGCATAAAAGATTGAGTGATAGGATTGATGCAAGAGAAAAGCTGGCCGTCTTTGTTGTTAAATGTTGGTGTTAACTACTCGATACAATTCCAGTGATGTTTGTGCAATTAGATTAGTAGGGCGAATTATTGAGACTGCCAGGAACTCATCGGAAAATGTTAACTCTTGTCATCTGTGAACTAACGTTTTGCTCTTTGTTGCCTCGTCTTTATTTCTATATATCTTTGCAGCGATATGGTCTTTTGATTGGTACGGTTGAGAGCATATCTTTGTTCAGTAGCACCACGCGTGAGCAAACCCATAACTGGTGGGACAATGGACCTGTAGAGGGTAAACACCAAATTCCCTACACACTTGAATATGATTTTGGTAAGAAATTATACAATTTTTTTCCTTGCTATCTGACGATGCATTATGCATTGGTGTTTTATATTAAGGGACATTGGATTGCTGCAGTTTTCAACAACGATACTGAAGATACTGAAACTATCTTACAAACGTATGGCATGCGGCTTGGTAAACCTAGAGCCTGTCTTTCACAGTATAGTTACGTAACTTCGTTGTACACTTGACACAGCGCACCGAATCAAATCGTGTGTGACCAATTATAAAACTGTTCTGTTACTTTTGCTCGCCTGGTAATATTGCAACATCCAAAGTTACTACAAATTTTAGAAATACTTCAAGCTTATGTTATGTCCACGACAATTTACAAAACTATTTTCCATCCAAAGAATATTTGCTAGCCCACCGTTGACGCAACTTTGAAGAATTGTGCGTTGCAGCTCACATCTACTGTCAAAGCTTTCACGCTTGTCAAAACGTATACTTCGCGTGGTATATCACCGGCATTTGTTATGCCTGGCTTAAATAGTTGGTTTGCTGTAAGCAGGGATGTAGTGCTAACAAAAAATAGCCGTTTTAAAACAGCTTCAAACTCATTTGAAAGCAAAACATGAAAAAGGTTTAGGAACGCAGTTCCCACGCGTTCCCACCCCACTACACCCCTGGCTGTAAGTCAAAACAGCTTGAGTGGTACGGTGAGTTGAGCATGCGTCTCAAGCTGGTATGTTGGGTTCGATTCCCGGTAGAGTCATCCTGAAGACTTGTAAAACGGTACTTGCGCCCTGTCCAACACTGCGCATGGCGTCGATGGATGTGAGCAAGGGAAAGCTACATGCGTGATGCTACCATTGACTCGTGACTCATGACACAGAGCAAAAGAGATGGTCGCCTGCGGGTAGGTTAGTCGTGACACTCCAAAGGGAGCAAAATGCGAGCGCATTGAAACATCCCTGTATTGCTTGCATCCTTTCGACTCTCACCTTTGCTACTTTCGTTTTGGAAGTTGTGGTTGCACGTTTCAATTCATGGGATCACTTTTTCCTAACTTTAGGTTCAGAGGTTAGGTTTAGGAGTAAGCATTAGGTTACGATTAGGGTTAGGTTTTAGGTTTAGCTTTACCTAAAAACTACTTGTTTTTCGAACACGGTTACATTTAGTAAATATGCGTCCCGCTGAGTCACGTGGCTACCAGTGCCCCACGCTCTTACGTCCTTTCGCGTTCTTCACTTTTTAGCTTGTTGGTGTAATCAAGTTGGCGACGCGTGATTGGAAGAATCACTATTCTGTGTGTTCTTCGCTATCGTTCGCCGCGACTAGTCTTGTAATGCAGATGAAGCAGAGTCTGACAGCAAAGTCAGAAAAACTTGTGTGCTGTGCAACAAGATCAATTTCTGTGAGGTGGCGTCCCTCTTCAATTAGTTGATCAGCTCAGTTCCGCTGCAAGTTCACTGTGATCTATTTTCAGACGAGCAAATGAAGCCGCGTTTGATGCAAGCACTTTCCAAAGTCAGCTCCTTGACTTGCGTTAGCTTCAAGCCTTGGCAAGGTGAAGCGCATCGAGCTGTCTTTACTATGGGAGAAGTGTGTTCGTGAGTAAAGTTGTTTGTTGACAATAAGCGATACCTTCTCCAGAGTAAAACTCTTTTCGGGCACTTGTCTTGTTACATAAATCATCCTCAAAGCTATCCCAGTGTTACTTTTAGTTCAAACGTTTTGTAACTAAGACTTTCGCCTTTGAACAGGGCTAGGTAACGTGTCACACATGTTGTGGGATGTCGCCGGCGGCCGACAAAAATAATTAAGTTTACCTTCATATTTTATCCTTGCTTTCCTTAGGAAAAGGAAGAAAAAACTGAGGAGTGAGAGATGCTTCTCTTGACTTACTGTAAAAGCATCTGCTTATCACGAGGTTTCGTTTTGACCCGATGTTGTGTACTATCGTGGATAAAGACAATTCTGATGTGGACCATATTACATGTTCACGCGGGCTACATCAGGACCGCGGGCCGCAGGTTCCCTATCCTTGGCCTGAGACTAAACACACCGGATTTTTTACTCTGTGCCACATTCAATGATATAGTATGCTCTAGATTAAGAACAGCCAGGCCCGTAACCAGCTTGGGACACCAGGAGGGGCGAAGAGTTTTCTGAGAGGGGCCCAAATTTTTTGAACTGTGTCCAATTGTTTTAAACTACGTCCAACACCTTTTTCCAGGTGGGCGAAAAATTTTCTAGGGGGGCTTCGCCCCTCCTGCGTCACCCCTGGTTACGGGCCTGAGAACAGCCTAGCAGTAACTTTCTTTACGGTCGATTGAATCGCTACTTCAGTAACTTGAGTGACCGAATTTGACACAAAAATTATTGGCGGCGTCACTAACTTCACGCAATGTGTAGAAGACGCAAACATTGCTTAAGTGTTTAAATTTTGCTTCATATTTTAAAAGTTATATTTGCACTTGTTCAAAGTTACGGCATCGTTTTTGTTATGAATTTCTTTTTGCATGACATGCTCAACGTTAGTTGTACCTCCCGTAATTTATAAAAATTTATTTTCGCAATATGTAGTTGAATCTAACGTTGGGCAATGCACTTAAACTTAACTTTGGGTCAAGTGTGGGAAGTTACGTTTGCATGTAAATTCAACTCCGAACAATGTGCATAAAATTTGTTTGCTTAATTTTTAAACGACGTTTAACGTTAAGATTTCAAATTGATTTTGTAAATTTAACGATGCAATTGCAAATGCACTGATGGTGGTAGCAGGAGCTGTCGAAACGTCTGCAACATGACGTTCATATAGTTTTCATTGGCCGTTATTTTCATTAGCGACGCAAGCCTTCTAAGTTAACATTGCATCATGTGTTTCAAGTCAGTTATGAGCTAACTTCACGTAATGGGCCACAAACGCAAACCGCATAGAAGTGTTTAATGCTTGAAACTGAAACAAGTTCAGACTTCAGATCCCACCTCCTCTGCGTGCCCGGAGAGGCACATAAACTTCTTGCAAAACGTCTCGATTAAGATCCCGGCCGTTACTAACCTTGTCCAGCTGCTTGATGTAAGAAAGCTATCAGAAACGGATGTTCGGATGCGCCCGCACAAGGTGAAAGTAACAGGCGGGATTTCAATCAAGAGCTCTGTTCATCTGATCGCAGGAACTGTCGCCCGCTCTATTATTTAATAATGCCTACCCTTCTGAAACAGATACACATAAACGCTTGGGCTTACTGCTCCAGTCCGTCTTGGCATGCTAACTTTGTACACTTGAATCAGAAAGGGATTTCCAAAATTAACCGTCTTCGTTCATTTGTCATTTCCGTGCCTCGTAATACTTTGCTTGTGAATTACAAAACAAACATTTCACCGATTTTTTCGTGTGGGAGCATTACTTTATACAGCTGCTCTGGTGATGTCCAGCGAATGCTAAGTGAAGCACAGCTACTTTCAGCCGCCAAAATAGTATTAGGATGTCTTCAAAACTACATCCTCTAACGATGTGCTAATTGATTTAAACTTCATAAGCTTACATCTACATGAAGACATCCTAATATTATTTTGGGGTGTCTTCATGTAGATCTTTGCTGCGGTTTTTCTTCAAATTAATTTCTGATATGTTACCCTGCCCTTTCCGCCAATTTTTTTTCAGATCGTTCAAAGAATTCGTACCTTATTTTTTTAAAGCCACAACCCAAATGTTCAGATCAGTGTTGTAAACGGGCATCAGTTTGAAACCCGGCCCGAGCTCGACATTTGTCCTTTCCCTGTGCAGACCGCAAAGCCACTTTTGTGGCTCGAACTTTGTCCAATCATAACTTGCCGACCGACAGAGCAAGAAAACTGTTCGAACCCTCTATTATAAAGAAGCAGAAAGTTTCCTAGTTACGATTACAAAATCCGGACACTTTCGGGTTTGAACTTTTTTTGATGTGACGTAACGACTGGGGGGAAGTCAAGGGATTTTTATATGAAGTCATCAGGTCTTGAGAAAAAAATCCAAGGGACAACTTCTCGTTTTTTCTTTCAAAATAACCAAGGTGAAAAACCGCATCTTTAGAGCCCTTGATTGGCCTTCTAGCGTTAGTGGTTGGCAAGTTTTGACCAGAAAACGATGATTAAGTAATCCCCTAGGAAAGTTCTGGTCAAGAACGGAAAAAATCGTTTCTCTGAATATTATAAAAAACATTTCGTATGCAGTCCCGAAATCGGCACGAAACAATTTGACGAACTAAAGTCCGAACCCGACCCGACAAACTCGGCCCCTTGTTTGGTTCAGATGCCACTTCTTAAAAAACCCATGGCCTTAACTTTTTTCCGTAAGGCTTCCAGCTTGTGGAACAATGTCCCAGTCGCAATTAAATCTTTAGCCAGCCACTCCAAATCCTTATTACCACTTATCAGAAAACAAGTACCTATCCCCTGTTGGGAATCAATATTAATCCGACGTCTATACGTTGTATACTTAGCTTCACCCACAGCCATAGGTGGCGGAACCGGGAGGCCGCATGAGCCTAGGCCCCCCACTGTTTTTTTCTGGGGGGCCTGGCCCCCCCACTTTTAAATTTTGAATTTTTCCTAAATAAATTTGAGTAACACAATTAGGATTGGGTCCATTGTTAAAGTAAATCGTATATACTTTAGCAGAATTTGGGAGCATCATTTGTAATACATTATATGTCATTTGGCAGTGAAACTGGCAGGATTCGTAAGTTTTTGGCAGAATGCCATGCATAATCTGATCACCCTTCTCTGGTTTACTTACCGCATTGGTGTTGTCGAATAGTGTTGCCAGCTGGTGTAGTGCTAAACCATTTTTTACAAAGATGGTGTAATTTTACATGCATGTTTGTAGGAAAAATGTCGTGCCACTCCATCGAAAAATTCTTTTAATTTGTTGTAATTTCAAGCGTTTTAACACCATTCTAAATGGTAAAATTTTGCTGAATCTTATGCGCAAACTGAAATATTTGACAGATCAACTTCAGATGGTTTTTGTTTCTGCATTAACAACACCAAATAGCTATATTTTCTTCTTGCATTACAACTTTACAACTTGCTACACGTTCCTATAGCCCGATTCTTCGATACCGATTTATATTGAAGAACGCGAGCTTGCTTGCTTTGTATATCTGTGCCACCACCCACGGTCCCAATTCACTATGTTGTTTACTCGGGCTATTTTCATTCGGCCTTATCACTGTTCATATATTTTCGTTCCGTGTCTGGCCTTTCGCGTTCATGTTGCAGGTGACCTGAATAAAACAATATCGTTCGTAGCAGGCGTTCTCTCGACTTCGTTCGCTCGCGCCTTACTCGGGCTCATCCATTAGAGTTCGAGCTGTCCTATGCAATTAAGTTATTTTCAAAAATAAAATTAATATCAGACTAAATTTTTTTTGAAGCAATAGATATGTATAGAACAATGGTGAGCAAACTGCGGCTGGCGAGCCGCATCAGGTTCACCGACATGTTTTGTGCGGCTCTTCCAGCTGAATAGCAATATCTCAAAATGATAGCGAGTTGTCGTTTAATATTTAAGGTTTGTGTCATTTATCATTGTGTTTACACGAATTCATAAGGTTAGTTGCCAGGGAGTCTACGCGATTTGATGTAGTTTTTCATGTAAAACATTTTCTGTAAAACTTCCATTCTTTACCGAACTTTATATGTATTGGCACCACAAACTGATTTTGCGGCTCGCTGGTGTTTTTGGTTTTCTGCAAAAAACTCTGCCCTTTAACAAGTTTGCCCACTCCTGATATAGAACACTGGTTATGAAGTCCAACCCAGTGGACAGCTCCCACTTCGAGAATAATTTCAAACGAATGATAAATTGTCCAGTAACTCGGGCTAATATGAATGAGCGTAGTACGCAGAGGACCAGCTGGCGTTGTCATTGTTTTTTGACGAACGTTACTCAACAGTGGAGAAGTTATCATGAGAACTTCGCATTTACTGTTACGTAACTAACGTCACAGAGCAACAGTAGTGCCAGCCAGAAGGAAAGTAAATGGAAATTTCAGTGAAACAAACCTCGAACGGTTGTAATCAACTAGCATAAATCGCGTGATGAGCCCAAGTGACGCTGCTGATCTGGACTTTGAAGAGGTTCCGCCACCCACGCCCACAGCCCTTTGAATATCACCAAAAACAAGTATAACGTTTGTGTATGCGGCGATATAGAAACCGAACTAAACCCAGTGATGGGATTCGACCTGTGTGCAAGAACATGTTCTTGGAATTATTTTAATCCCGAGAACCGGTTGCTGGCACGGTTTGCTTTTGGAGACTGTGATGATGAGCCAACCTGTTGTTGGTAGTCCTGGAATGAGAGAACCTGTTCTTAAAAAATTTGAATTCCACCACTGAAAACACCTCTTCTTTCACTACAACCTTCATGGCACCGTGCAGAACTTTATAATAATGTTAGTGATATTCTCACCAAATGCGGACTTGCCGAACGCTTTGTGCATTTGGGCCACGTTAACCTGTTGCGTTTTTGTTTATACTTGGTGCACCTGATGTGTCGATTCCCATTTCAACTGCTGTTGTTAGTGCTGTTAATGCCTTTCTGGAATTCTGTAACAGATTCTGACCGCACTCGTTATCTTCTTCCACCCGATTTCTTTATGCTTGCTGTTGATATTTTTGTGGCGTTATTTCTTTGAAATGTCGACGTAACGCGACAAAATTGTCGAAATGTCGACGGAACGCGACAAAATTGCACCAGCCAGGTAGGTATTGAACCAAACTGATGGAGGCACGATATTGAAAAAATATCTAGACTCCAGAACTACGTCACGTGAACCCCAAAACATGTTGACTCTGAACATGTTGCGACAGCTATGAATGTGTGTAATATGGTGGATGAAACCATGTTGTTTTGTTCTTTAGTACTTCTTAGTATATTTGCACAACACACCGTGGTTCGACTGGGCAAGGGGAATTATTTGGTTGTTTTCAGTTTATTTGCTTAGTTTCTTTTGTTATTACATTCTTAATAACTTTAGTCTATTGAATTTTATAACGCAATGGAAATGTTATGTTGCGCGTCGAGCGATATCTGTTTTTTTTTCCGTACAGATCAGCGATAGGAAAATGGCCAGAAGCGCAAAAAGTAACATTGTCACCACGCTGCCAAGACCTTGGCAGTATTTTGCATGAACTGACGCATCTTCTTGGTTTTGAGCACGAACACAATCATCCGAAACGCGATGATTACGTCGATGTTCACGAAAGCAATATCGAAGCAAGTATGCTTTGGAAGCTATTTCCTTCAGAATATTGTCGCTGTACGGATTTGTTTGATTTGACTTCCTGCGGTTTTGCAGAAATTAATTTTCCAACCTTGTAGTTCTTGCAGGACCTGGTTTGCTATTTACGAACGGTCTACACATATCGCGGCAATGTGCAGCCTTGCTTAACATCGTAGCAACCGTGTTGGCGCCATCCATGCGTGTGTTCTGTGCTGATGCCACATGTCTGCGTTTGTGGTTCTTCTAAGTAACAACGTTAGGGTCATCCATTCGTATTCTTTTCTATTTCCGCTGCATATCTGTGTTCGTGTTCTTTCATGTACCTGTATGTTCTTCGTCAGTGGCATGTGTGCTTAAGCCTACTCAGTGGCGGGTGGGTGTTGAGACGTTCTGCAATTTACGGCTGACACGTGAAACGCTGAAGAACAAGAACTTCATATCGCATGAAGTTGTTTTTTTTATCATTCGTTAGTCAGTGACCGAATTTTCTTTGGTTCACTGAAAAAGGTTTAAGTCAATTCGGTAATGTCTTTTTTCAGTCAAAAAAATATCCAAAAACGAAAAAATGACGCTTTCAAGCTATTTCGGACAAATGACCGAAATGTTTCAGCGAAAAAAATCAGGTATGAAGTAAAGGTGAATAACGTTTTTAGAGTTTCAATCGTCAGAAATAGCTATACCCATTATTTTTTTGCGAGAAAAACAATTTAATTTGAAATAGACCGCTTAGTTGAGAAGCAGCACCGTCGGCAAGTGATGTGTGAGATACAGAGAAATGGTTTGCATTTTCTACGGTGGTTGAAATAATCCACAGTAAAGATTAATTGCACGATAGTTTCTTGTCAAAAAATAGATTGTTGTTGATGTTGAAATAACGTTCCAGTTGCCAAAATACCGACCGTATGTAAAAGTGACTCCAAATATCCATCCGCACAAAAAATACGAATCAAGATTTTTTTAAAACGAAAATGTGTAACGAAGCAAGGGGTTAAAAGTTTATTTGTTCTTCGATTAGTATTAACAACATAAGAAGGTCAGCAGTTCACGGCAGTGTGACGTCAATTTAATTCATTTCTCAACTTCTCAAGCACACCTCCGCAATGCTTTTTTGCTCTTTGTCTTGCTGTTCTCTCTTTTGCTCTCTGTCTCGCTTTTATTTCTCTTTGTCTTGCTCTTCTCTGACTTGGCTCTTTTTGGTTTTCAGAAGCGAAACTGAGCTTCATGAAATTAAGCAAAGAAAAAGCGTACGATCTTGGTGCAATTTACGACGTGCAATCTGTCATGCACTTGAGCGGCTATGCTTTTTCGAAAAATGCGTTACTGCCAACAATCACCATCAGAAAGACAGGTTCGGATCAGCAGATCTTTTTTGCATGGGTTGCTTTTTACGAACATGTCGGTTTGTCTTCTGAAATTCGATCACGTGATGCGTTGCGAATTGCAAAAGCCACGACTGCATTCAAATGACAAGCCTGGAAGGCACGGCCGGATCCATGGGGAGGGGGCAAATGTGGTGATTGCCCCCCCCCCCCCACCTACAACCTACGAAAGTAACAATGTTCACCATAATTTTGTACAATTTGAAAAACAGCATACGCGATATGACACTATTTTGCCGTCCGTCCGTTTTGTGTCACTGTAGTGTTGTGAAGTATACTTCTTTTTTCTTACAGTAGTGAACCCGTAATGAGACTTGACTATCAAATGTTACTGAAACCGCCCCCCTTAACCTTACTGGCTGGATCCGCCCATGCTGGAAGGTGTGTTGAACACGACAGTAAAGTCTTAAGATTGAGAACTGTTTGTCTTTCCCTCGTGCTTCACATTTTCTAACATTTTTTGCTCCTATAACGGACTGCCTTCGGATGGAGTGCACCATGGGATAGATTTTTGGGTGTCATAAACTCAATTGGTAAACCAAAACTGAAAAATTATGATTGTACAACTCTTGTTTGTTTCTTTTGAACAAGAGTATAGCTTTACGTTTGTGCACCATTTTTCCCTTGCATCAACCCGCCTCGAGCATGTGTTTATGTACCGGGCTTTACTTGTTATGCGGCCACCATTTCTAATGAGTCCAAACAAGCTGAATGTGTTTCCATTGAATGTATGCGCTGCGCTACGTTTTGTGAAGTTAGCTGGCGTGCCAAGTTACAGTTGTGTTAAAACTGAACTGTTTATAAAAATGCGAGTTGGCGTAGCTATTGTTGCAGGTGGTTGGATATACATCTCCAGGTCCATAAGTAGCTTGTTTGACTTTTGAAATAGTAGGTTTGCTTGTCATGTTTCAAATATATGCATGCATGCGTTTTTTTTATTCCTGATGTGCTGCTCATCTTGCGAATTTCCAAAACAGCATTCATAAGATGAGTATTAAGGTTTAGACTCATGCCATGAATTCTGGTAGGCTTTGCGAGTTGGGTGTCTTTGCATAATAATGTTTTGGGTAAACGTATCCACAATTTCCACATAATTCCCGTGGCATGAACATGTATTTTTATGGTTACTTGCTGCATAATCAGGCGAAACGATTGTTACTGAAGATATAGTTGATAAGAATGTAAGAATGATTTTCGGTTCATTGACGATTTCTATGATTTGCAAAGCGCCAACTGGTGGTTCACACGTGTTGCTACTGTGTTTTTTTCATGTGTTGCTGTGCAGGTCAACCGGTGATTGCCCAGAGATCCGGTTTTTCTGTGTTTGACATACAGAAAATTAATCAACTTTACCACTGCCCAGGTTTGTAATGTATTTGATTTTTTTCTTCTTTTTTTGAAACTATGATTGCATCAACTGGTTTGTTGTTCGTCAGTGATGAAATTTTACGAAAAATTTCTTGACAAAGCTACCTTTTTCGGCTAATTAACTGCAATTTAAAATGAGTTTGTAACAGTAAGATCACTGTACATACTGTACAAAAATAAAGGACTTTTGTGAAAAGCAATTACGACTGCAAATGAAAGGTTCTTTTTCGACGGGATGTTGCGAGTCATCAGCTAAGATTGTTATCCAATGCGTGGATCAGATTCAACTTCAGGGGAGAATTGTGACAAATTGAACCTCGTAACACGTCGATTTTCCGAAACATTATTATATTTCAACAAACCACAGCGAACGCGTGACGGGCTTGCGGTAAAGTATTTTCCCAAGCAATAGATTTTACCTGTAAGGGTTGTAATTACCTAATTTGTTTCAACTTAATATTTTCTGTACGTTTTTACGAGGCTGTACTATCTTCGGGTTATTCGTTGCTGCAACTGGATGCATTTTTACCAAACTTACAGTGCAAAATATTTAGGGACTGGTGCGAAAAGAATGAAGTCGCGTTAAGATATGATTGTTCATCGTCAGTTAAAACATCATTTATACCAGACGCCATTGCACATTAGCTGTATACCACTGCTCAAAGAACAGCTTATGTCAAGAACGTTACAGGTAGCGGAGCACCGTTGGGATACACTGCGAAGCCTTCTGCTGCAGCATCAAACAACAGCAGCACCAACCCTGCACCTGACCTTGCGTCAAGTAGTGCCGCGAGCAGCCAATCAACACCTGGCAGTGGAGAAAGCGCAGTTGACAAAAGTGATGGCGTCGTGTGGTCGTCAGGCGGTTATGACGTCGGGCCTTTGGGTTTGATCCCAAACAGCGATAACTCTGGACAGTCAGGCGGCCAGGCGGACGCAAACTCTGAAGCGCCGGCCAAGCCTGGAACGTCTGCAGCCTGGGGCTTGTGGCATTCGTGGTCAGAGTGTGTCAAAACGTGTGGCAACGGTGAAATGAGGAAGAGGTTGAGATATTGCCATGGTGGAACAGCCAAACAGGTTTGGGTTCTCTCGTCTCAGCTACTCTGTATTTTACGCTTGTGTGATCGACGTTAAGTAGTTGATCAGTGAATACCTTATCTAATATGAGTTGGAACTGACGCTAACAGTCATATAAATATATAAATGTTAAACAGATGAATGGTTGGTTGCCAGCTGCAGATTGCGGGTACAGGTCAGTAGTTATATCGTTAAGGTTGCTGTTCGGCATTTCTGTATGCGTCCCATGTTCGGCAAGTGCAAGCGTTCTCAACCTTCTTGCAGTGATGTACCCTTGGGCAATATTTTGTCTATCAAGTACCCCTTGACCGTAATTATCAGCACAAAAATTAGGAACGTACCTGCAATGACTGCACTTTTACGTTAAAATTTAATCATGAAAACACTTAAAAAATCCGCGTACCCCTTGGAGCACATTTCCGCACCCCCATTTGAGAACCAGTGGACTAGTGCAAGCGTTTTGTGGTTTTGTTAAGTGCAGCAGTGTCGCGGCAAGCATTACCAGAACGGAAGATGCCCGGATGAAGAACCTTGCCCGATGCCATTGGTTGACTGGAATCAATGGGGCGACTACGGGTATTGCTCGAAGTCCTGCGGCGGTGGATTGCAAATAAGGTAAAGAAACGGAAAGCTTTCCAACCCCCTGTCAGGGGAGACACGAAAAGTTGAAATGAAAACGAATCTGTAGAATTTGCAATGTTCGCAAGGACTGTTTTTTCAACGCTGCTTAAGATACTTTGGCTTTCAAACTCGTTTTCTGCTTCTGTAGAAAGCGGACTTGTCCTTTGCAAGACAAGTGCCAGCCGGGAAAGCCAATAGTTTCCAGATACTGCAACACCGAAGTCTGCTCAGGTTAGTTGAGAAAAGTATTGACGTATGGCACTGCTAGCACGAATTCCAGCGGGTATGGAGGTAAAGATGTGTGGCGCGGAAAGCCTTTTTTCTATTCAGACCATTCGGTGACTTAAAGTTCCAAGGGTGTTCGGCAACTTGGAAAGACTCGCGGGTTCTGTCAATCTTAAAACCTATGCACGGCAATAAAAAGTGACCGGTTTGAAAAGCGCATTGTCGTAAATCTTGCAGTGGCGACAGCCAGGGGCGGATCCAGCCAGGAGGGTTAGAGGGGGGGCGATTTTAGTATTATTTGTCTCCCCACTGAATCCGTCCCTGGCGACAGTTCAGATGATTTGCTGCTAAAACGTCCCTAAAAACTTTACCGAAGTGCAGTGGATACTACCGTGAAATGAAAATCAAAGCTTCTCCAGCCACAAACTCGGAATGTCATCTGAAGAATTTCAGTTTGTGTAAGTCTGCGTTTCGCCGCCGTCGATAAAACGACTTCAGTCGACCCTCCTTCGTCACATCCTGTTCCGTCCCGCACAGCTTCGCTCGTCGCCACGTGGCAGCAGTGGACCACGTACGGGACTTGCTCGAAGACCTGCGGCGGCGGAAAGCGATACCGCAACAGGCTCTGCTTGAAAAGCAACCGTCTGTCGTTCGGCTGCGCGGGGCAGGGCGCTCAAATCACCGATTGCAACACGCACAAGTGCGCGCTGCTTACGGGCGGTCAAGACAGTTCAACCACGGCGGGTAAGTCATACAAGCAGGTTCGCTGTTTGTGTCTTTTGTTATCGATCTGGTTCGATTTTAGCGAACTCGAACGACCAGTGGTATAGGAACTGGGGTGTAGGGGTGCAAAGGGCACCCCAAAAAGTTTTGATTTGTCGAAAATACTTGGAAAATTTAGGCAAAATTCCAGAAAATTCGGGCACAGGTGTTTCGACACCTTCAAATGAGACTGACAGACTGACTGAAATACGTTTGAATTTCACCTTTTTCTCCAAAAATTTCACCTTTTTCTCCAAAAAAAACGGCGCCCCATAAGAAAAAGATCTTTTTTTGCTCTTCGTGAAATGTTTGGCGCACACAAAATTTTCAGGCAAATTTGGGTAAGTTCGGGCAAAATTTCTTCGTACCCCCCAAAATTTGCCTGCTGTTACACCTATGCGAAGAAACAAATCATTTTTCTCATCAAAACGTTGTGCTGGTGGATGCGGGGAGGGACAACGAGAACAAGGGGGCGGCCAGTTTGGTAGGCGACTTTTTGGGATGTGAAGAAGATTGCTATAAAATAAAAAAAAACACGTGCAGATTTAACCCTACTTTTTATCATGATGCTGTTAAGTAATCTGACGCCAACTTCTTTCCACGGGAATGTGGTTACAATTTTTTCTTCGATGATATGGTTGTAGTTGCTTATTAACAAACTTATATCGTGTGCGTTTTGTATCCTTCCTATGCCTATCGTTTCTTGGTCTTTTTTGCGAGCAGTTAATCGAGCAGGCAAAAAGAGCAGTTAATTTTTTGCGAGCAGGCAAAATGCGCAGTCAAGAGGAGAAAACAAGTTTCGGCGTCCCGAAAATTATCGCTGTCTAAGTTACCGGAATACTTCAGTTTGGTACGGACCGTTATCCGCCCCCAAACACGGCTGTAGAGCCGGAACTCAAATTTCAGGCTCCAGCTCCAGGCGTCTAAGAAGTTTTTTTGGCTCCGGCTCCAAAATAATTTTGTCGGTTAAAAAACTGAAAATCATTGTATTGTTTATGCATCTAGCTTGCCCAACAAACTGGGCCTGTGGAAATAGAACCCAAATTTCAGGCTCTGGCTCCACCATCTAAAAGTTTTTTGACTCCAGCTCCTGCCATCCAAAAATGCTTTGGCTCCGGTCCTGCCTCCAACGATATACTGATTGTTTGTGAAACAGCGTGTGCGCCTATTAACAAGGATAACAAAATCTTCGTGTTATCAGTCACAAGCTGCGAAAGCGACTTTTAAACATGTAAATCAGCACTGAGCTTCGGAGCATCACGAAAGTATTTACCACGCGATTTCTAAGAAATTATGGATTGCACTTCGTTAGTAGAAATAAAAATAACGATTTATTAAAAATCAGGACTTCAAGTTATACTGCGCATCGGATGGTCTGGTAGCGTGACAGACTCGTAAATGTTTAAGCATCAGTAAACTGGGGCGCCCGAGAGACCTCTTAATCCCATATCTCTATATTCAGTTCCTATGGAGTAAAGAAAAAAATTTTGTTATTTTTCAACCTGGAAAAGTCGGATAAAATTTTTTGGTCTGTTAGCATGGAAAAAGAAAATAATTTTCAGACCTAATCTTTTCACATACATTTTCATAATAGTTTACTCAAGATTGATAATTGTACTTACATCGTGTGAAATTTTATAATGCATGTATTTGACCTGGTTTGGTCATTCGCAAAAGTAAAGTGTAGAAAAAATCCGGAAAAGTCTTGAAAAAGTCTGGAAATTTATTTATAGTCAAAATTGCGCAGGAACCTCACGAACAGCACCATCTCCTCATAACCCTTGGATTTGGGACAACTTATGGGATGCCAAGGTTCAGTGATGACACACATCGTACACATTGCGAAAATTGCTTGGGGTTTAAAACGCATCCAACTTGCCTGACTGGTCAGAAACTACAATCTGACTAGATCGAAATTGATGTTGCGAAACCAACCAAAGCGCGATTTGGCGGAAGTTTCGAGAAACAAGTTCGATTTCCTGACGTCGCATAAGCGCGAGCGCCACCCGTGTTCATCTGCAATAAGCGGTTGCGTCAGATCCGACGTCACAACGTCGTTGTGTGGACGTTTATAGTTTTTGAATTTGTGGTCGTTGTCAACGACTGCCTCTTGCGCAACGTGCATCTCATATGAGAAAGGCGACCTCCACTGCCGCAGTTGCATTTGGCAAAACTTAGTTGGCACCTATTCCTGGCCTGTGATCATTTGGTTTTCAATCTAGTGCGGAAAAAGCAACACATGTCAAAGAGGTAGTCACTAGTCAAGACTGTTTAAAGACATTACTGCGGCATTCGGTAAAATATGACCAATGACAAAATCTTGCGAAAAGATCTTGGCCGCAATGCGACCATTCTGTCGTCGTCGTCGTGACATGGATTAATTTTCGCGCACAACTCTTGTTCGCAGCAATTTTCAGCTACGCCAAGACCACCCCACCGCCCCTGTGCGAAAGCAGCAGTGGTGCGAAGTACGTCTGGTCGTTCACCGATTTCGACCGAGACCATCGGTCAGATGTAATGTGCGGACCAATCTCAGGCGACATGTCAGTTCACATGTGTTTTATGAATTGCACAACTTAAAAGCACCAGTGTTTATGTATGCTTTCGAGGAATCAGTCGACTGCCATCTGCTTTCGTCTTTTTGCGACGATTCGAACTTGCACACATCTCTATTCAAGTATGTACTTTCCACGATGGGTGTAAGCATTTGAATATTCTATTTGAATAAGGACTGAGGATGCGTAATTTTACGTGAAATCGATTTCCTATTAAAAATTTGCTGATCGATTACTTGCTTACACCCATCGTGGAAAGTACATACATGAATTGCACAAATAACTTATATGTTTAACAACATGATTTAAGCTTTTTTTCCTCTGAAATGCTCATATTTATCGCAACAACTGGCCAGTGTAAAGCGAAACAAAGCGATTTTGTGCTTCGTTTTTTTATTTGTAACTGACGCCGATCACGTTGATACAAGTGATTGGTGGTAGTGGAAGCAGCTGGAAAACTTCGTACTGCGCTACTTCGAAGATTTGTTGGAATTCCTCTTGCTAGCAGAACTTGGATGCTTGTGTTAATGTAATTTGCGAGAGTTGGGCAAACATTTTGACTGCGCTTGTACTTAGAATGACGTACCCCTCTAATTGTTAACAAATAAGGCGGCTTTAAACATTGCAAGATCAAACATCTGGAAATACGGACGGACTACGTAAAATATGCGCCTCATATATTTTATAATGAATGTTCTTGTCCAGTGGTTCTTAACCTGGGGGTAAGTGTCATCTTCCAAGGGGGTAAATTTACTGAACCATTAATTGCACAAAATGTAAATGTTTATAAATCATTCCAAAATGTAAAAGTTTGTTTATTTCGTATTTTTAATAAATGAGCACCACTGACTGTATTGGGGGTAAATCTGGTAATCTCGTTTGATAAAAGGGTAAGACAGAAAAGGTTGAGGACCACTGCTCTAGTCCGAAATATATGAACCTGTGGTTGTGTTCCCTCATACGCGGAAGCGAGTTAAACGAGTGGACGTATTGGTTTCAGTCACGCGATCGCACAGGGTTTTGTCGCTCTTGGTTTACCACTGAAGAAGCAAAACTTGCGTTTGCTTTATCAAGGAAAGTGGCAGTGAGCGCAGGTTCAAGTCCACCCAAGAATGTGACCTGGGAAGCCATGACAGGAAATTGCGGTCCGAGCTCGAAACATCCGGGTGATTTCGACGGCGATGGCTTTCCGGACGTTTTGTGTCTGAACCACGAAGACAGGTACCTTCACTCTCCCACCGTTTCTTACTTCGCAGGACACTCGCGTACCGTGCTTGTGTGTCAAGAGCAGCAAACCACGTGTGTTGTCCGCTTTGGCACGGCATGCTGTCGAGGTTCAGCGCAAAGGCAGAAAGCAGAGCTTGAAATGTGCTTCGCCTGTGCGATGACACTCACGTACTTGTCAGCATAGGTGTAGGAACAGGCAATTTTTTGGGGGTGCATGGGATAGTTTGTCCAAATTTCCCCAAATTTACCAGAAAAACTTTTATGCAACGAATTTTCTCCCTACAGATTTTCTGTACCCGCTGGTACATTATATATCCTTCTACCATGTTGTCATAGAACTAAAAATAAAAAAATTGGTTAAAAAAGTACGCTAGGCTATGCAAGAACATTGTCAGAAGCCAGCTGGCTCGGTACACTGAGCATCTGTCTCATAGTCCTGAAGTTTGGTGTTCCATTCACATTCCAGCTGTTGCTGTCAGCAAGGAACCTCATACCAAGCTGAAGTAGGCTTGTGCTGCTTCCTTCTCTGAAGACATGTGGCATGGATGGCACTTTTTATATTACGACTGTGCCGTGAGTCTCACAACATTACAACATTGTCTGTTCAACTGCACGTACGCAACAAGCACCAAACTGTATGGCAAATGTGTTTATCCAAACATTGCGGTTAAAACTAAAAACGAAAGCTTTACTGTTCTTGCTTGGCATAGGCTCAGTTAATATGAAGTAGGTGGCCCAGGAGTTTTATTGCGCCCAGGAGTTGCCGTGCACGAGCGCAGAATTACCCGACGCGACAAAACAAAGAAAGAATCGTGCGCGGCTTCTGGCAACTCCTCAGCGTAGATTGGCCTTTAGGACTGTGTGGTGATGTAACCGGTGTGGAAAAAAACACCGTAACACAATAAATTAAGAGTAAATATACAATGGAAAGATTATGTTGTCGTTGGAATTTAAAATGAGCTTCCACCAAACATGTAATGCCTAAAAGTTACGGTGTTGTAAAATTTTCACAATTGTTGAAACCTGTTTTTGTGTCCCATGGGAGAGTACAGCGGAAATAGCTTTGGCGTGAGAGTGATGGTGGTTGACATTACGTCTTGCCTGGCAGGAAACATTTCTACTGCCGTTGTGCGGCCATTGCTCACCGCAAAATACCCGTTTTCGCGAATCCCGTTACATCATTATAGATCCTCAACCATGATCCGTTGCTGACGAATATCCGTCTTTTACAGGGCATCTAGTTATGCGGTAACCGCTTTGTGAGATCTGCGCAAAAGGCAAGCTCCGATTCGCTGCCCGTAACACCCAGGTTTCATTCGCTATCGCTTGAAAGCAAAAAAGCTCAGTTGTTTCTGTGGCAACCGAAACACGGTAGAGTTGCTTCTGATGCATAGGCGTAAGCAGGGGTCATGCCTCCCCAGTTTTTGGTATATATAGTCATTTTGTGCTTTAAGACGCGGTAGTGTTACTCGCCTAAAATCAAACATTTTTGCACCCAGAAATTTTGGGCTGGCCAAGTCACTGTGCTGATGTCGTTCTTATCGCAGGTTATTGCACGTGAAGCTCTTGCGAGACGGAAGACTGAGTCGCGAGATCGAGTTCAGCGGCGCATACTGTTCCGGCGCGTCCGAGTCCTTGCTGGTCCTGGACACGAACGGCGACGGCAAGGCCGACCTTCTCTGCGCTCATCCCGGCCGGGAAAACTACGACCTGGCGCCGAACGTCTACGTTCCGTACTGACGTTCCGTTCGACGTGAGGCTGCGTGCGATACGTCCTGCTGCTTGACGTACGTCGCGAGGTCGTTTCGAAACGTCTGCTGGACGATCGTGCTTGCTGCTTGTCCTGGGAGCTTTCCATTCGGAGCTGGTCGCGCTTTTGTTCGCACCAAGATGAAATGAAGTCGCATTCGATGAACGCCACTTACGGGACGTTAGAAACGCTGCATTCGCTGCTTATAATTATTCAAAACCGAAAGAACTGCTACGGATCAGATCAATTTCGATGCCCATGATTAATTTTGATAAACACTCGCAGTTTTGTTATGTTTCAGTTGTGCTAATATTGCTATTCTGGTTAAAATCACTCAAGCGTGCAAGTGACCCGGATGCGACAACGTTGTAGCGTTGGCATGCTGATGATACAATAAAAGTATTATTTCCATCGGTTGTGATGAGGTTGACATTAGAAAAGTGCTCTACTCAAAACAAAGTGCCAAACTCAAGGAGGAGGAGTTGAAAACGCTCTTAAGCGAAGACAGTTTTGCTGAGAAAAAGATTCAGTCGCGTCATTTTCGCTAACAGCATTAGCAGCAACAAAACAAGCTCTAGCTCTGCAGCCAGCTGTTTGAAGAGGAAATCTGCCCGGTCTTCCATCCTTTTGCAACAATTAAAGCTTGCCTCCATCATTTAGCAATAATAGGAAAGTCAACAGTGACCACACATCAAGCGAATCAGTCGCAATTTATTTGGACAAGGAAACTAGTTTCGTGTTAAACACATCTTCAGTCCTTATTCAAATAGAATTAGTTCCGCTTTTGAATTCCTGATTAACAAAACAATTGATCTCGTCATTTCCCTTGCTATAGCAGGCTAGCAGTTACATTCACACCGCTTTCTAGGCCTGCACACACGCTACGCTTAACGAAACATTATGAACCATGCACCAACAGCTTGTGTTCAATGCGTCTAAAGATGTTGAAATTATGCGAAACGAAGGGTGAATGCTGCAGTTTTCGTATTTGTCCAAACAGATCGTGCAACTTACCTGATGCATATGGCTACTTCGCGAATACATTGTTATTCCTGTAGGCAAGAAATTACCAACCATATCGGTGGCGGAGCAACATCTAGCTGTTAGCCTATAGCTTTTTGCAAATGACGTAATGCACAAGTTTCTGAAGTCACGATATATACTGTACTAAACGATAGTAAGAAAAACTGCATGAGTTGAAAATAATGCCAAGTTTTACAAAGAACCAATAATGAAAAAACTGATTTTCACTGCGGGGCCCCGAGGCCATTGCCTCATTTAACTTCCACCCTGATCATAGCCGTACGGGAAGGCATTTTACTGGGGGAGCGAAAAACATTTGCAGGGAAAATAACAATTTGCCCTAAAAATGAACAATTTACCCTGAATCTAACTTTTTAGTTTAATCCGAATTGCCCTGAAATTTTTCACCGTATTGAACACACTTTTTACATTCAGGATTTTTGAACAACTTGCGCTTGCCCTGAAAACAGAGTGTGCCCTGTATTCACTGTATTGAATATAATTTTTTTATCATTTAGGATTTTTGAGAAACTTGCGCTTGCTGCAATTTTTCACTGTATTGAAATATTTTTTATCATTGAGGACTTTTGAGCAACTTGCACTTGCCCTGAAAACAGAGTTTGCCCTGAAACTTTTCAAGCCAAGGGGGGCTACCGCCTTCCCCGCCTCATACGCCTATGACCCTGATTATGAAAGCGGTCTTGCTGTTTTGAACGGACATCTCATAGAATAGCTTCGTTTTCTGAATATTATGTATTGCTATTTCAGTTGACCTTTTACTCTGAAAAATACTCAAAATTTGATGCAATTCTTAAAATATCTATATTAGGTTCGAGCAAACAAAACGTGCTTCATATTGAGCACTTTCCCACGGATCCAACAAGCGTAGCGGCCTGAGCGGCCTCATGTTAATTCACGTTACATTGCCTTACCATAAACGTCGCAGAGGCTCCAGCACACTTTGTTTAGGGGCACATGATGTTTTAAACCGACCCCGTAAAACTTGTACAGGTTTCCCCAAGTAAAGTCTGGTCCCAGAAGGTATCGGAGGCGCGACAGATTTAAATCGGCAAACGCCCGAAACAAATTTATCTTTTCAAGAATGGTGTGGAATGTGATGTCCTTTTGCAGTAAACTCGAAGTTAGCTACAACCTTTTAAAGGAATCAGTCGACTGGGGTCTGCTTTCTTCATTTAGGAATGATTCACACTTGCGCATATCTGTATTCAAGTAACTAGTTTCCGCAAAGCAGTTATGATCACTGAGCCGGAGTGGACTCTGGCAGGAGTCTACGATTTTTGCCGAAGCCGAAATTTTGATTAAACACCGGACCCGGAGTGAAGGTTGTAATGGCGCTAGGGCCATTACATACCGAAATTCGACTAAGTCCAAGGGTTCTTCCCCGGCGGAAAGCACCCAGACAGCGGAAGCAATAGAAATAGCA
>Ga0210059_1003876_pt1 | contig 24064 bp, 13 predicted proteins | sample Ectturendosymbi2_FD_188042 | JGI IMG/M metagenome (GOLD analysis project Ga0210059, IMG submission 188042) | Ecteinascidia turbinata endosymbiont from Florida, USA - Sample 2 (SPAdes) (version 2) | ecosystem: Host-associated > Tunicates > Ascidians > Unclassified | place: Key West, Florida...
TGATTTTACCATAATATGTTTTTTTTTGAGTTTTTTTTGGTTTATATTGTCGTTTTTGTTTTGGCTTTTTTTTCGCCCAATCGCAAAAGTGACGGCTGGGCGAACTGACGGCTAGCTTTACTCTGGTCCATGGAAATGGTTTGTCAGGATAGTAAACTTACCCATAACTGCCTCAAAGTAAATGGAAGTGGATGTTGTGTTGATTAAGTAATGTCATATTGATATGGAAAGCTGACTATTATGTGAATCAAGCTGGCAACAAAGAGCAGTATAATCTATAATGAAATATATAAAGTATAACAAGTGCTAATAGGCCTATGTTGATGATTTGAACAGCGAAACTACAGTGCTTGCCTTTTCAATATTAGCAGTCACTATTAGCCATAAATGCATTCTCACAAACTTCAGTCATTCAGCTGAAAAGGATAAAACAAAGAATTCTAAGAGATGTGCTATAGCACTGTGCATTGGCATTGCACAAGATTTGAAAGATGCTTTTCATATTAACATGGTTAAAACAATATTATTCTGATAAGCTGCAGTGTGAGTGTTAACTTTGTGTTGTTTTACAACAAGTGAAGATGTTTAAGGTCTACTTCCAGCTTTATTTTTTGATATCACTTACCCAAATTTTGGGACTTCAATTGTTTTTAGACCAGTGACAACAAGAAGTAGTTTTTCTATGACGAAATAGGTTTGGTTTCATTGATAGTGTGTTAAATTTTTACCATGTAAAATAAATATATACAAGATGCTTGCATGATAAAAACCAATAGGTGCCCTGAGCACCTCTTAACAAGTTGTCATTTATTTCTTGAAGTGATGGAGTTAACTTTGAATGAAATGCTACACACTTAAATGCAAGCTAATTTGCGGAACTTGTTACATAATCAAAAATTTCAGTAGTTTCTAGTGTGGCACAAAGTCAACTAATTGCCATTGAATTTAGTGTCATTCTTTGTCTCAAAACTCATGATTAAATATAGTTTTGTAATAATTGTCAAATACTTCTCCTGGTTTTGTTCTTCCAACTTTAAAATCTTCTTGTTGTTACATGATAAATGATTGTTGTATGAAACATTTTTTAAGATCCAAAATATAAAAATTTTCCACCACAAACATGTATGCAATCACTAAGTGACATTGCCATGGTTTATTGGCTATAGGGAGAATGTGTTTACATTTCCAAAATAAACAGTGTACTGGGACACTTCAAAAAACAACGGCTATCATGTCAGGTGTCCTAAAGGAGCTGACAACAAAACACATCACAGTGAATGAAATAAAGCCATGTGAAATGTGATAATATCAATGAACAACGCAGTCAAAGAAGGGTGTTTAAAATACATCAAAGTGAATGAAATAAAGCCATGTGAAATGTGGTAACAAACGACGTAGTCAAAGAGTTGTGTTTACAAATCCATGCAAAATTTAATGTAGTCCTCACCAAACGCTTTAAAAAATAAACAGTAAGACCATATTTTCACTCAAAGTTGAAAATTAACTTGAATTTCAAAGCCAAGTTCAGTTATAGTTAAAATGTTTAGAGTAAGAATGACCAAGCTCAAGTTAAAAGAAAACTTACATTAGATATACAAAACAGTGGTTTATTAATTGGAATTTCTCGCACAATAGACATTTAGCTGTGCAGGGCAATGTTTTTAGAGATTTTGTTCAGTACCTTTTATAATATTTGTGTCTCAAAGAAATTTAGAACCAGTGAAACAAGCTGAAAATGAAAACAATTGGATGGCTATGATATAGCAATGACACTGCAAAAATTTTGTGACCACTTGGCAAAATGGTGCCATTTTTGGTAAATGGTTCTGATTTTATAAAATGAACATTTATAAGACATACAAAAAATCAATCAGGGCTGGTCTTGATTGGTTCCTAAACAGTTCAGCTAAACTTGGCTTTAGTGAAGCTTAGCATGTACTGTATTTTTCAGACCGTAAGGCACACTTATACTTGAAATCCTTAATTTTAAGTGTGCCTTATAATGGGGTGGACCTAATGTATGGATCTGGTTGTGCTTTCTCATCTAGAACCAATTTTATGTGGCAAATGATGCTATTTATTTAATAGCTAGTTAAAATTTTTTTGTAAACAGACCAAATTGCGTTATGTAATAAACCAACAATAATTGCAATGAGTAGCATATGTGGTTCCCAGAGTGGCAAGCACATACCACAGATTGTATTACTCCGCATTCTCCCAACTACATTGGTGCACACTAAATCAAACATGTGCACAACTGAACTCCCAATGATTACTGTACATACGATGGAGTTTATTTGTCCAGTTAAACTCCCTCAATGTTACCTCAGTTTTGCTTCATTTAATGTGCCTTACGTATGAAAAAAGAACAGCAAGCATTCAATTTTTTACACTGTGCCAATACGGTATATGATCTTGGAAAGTTTTGCTTTGTTTCTAAGTAAATATTAGTGTGCAGCACAGTGTCATATCCAATTAACTGATGGTATTTATTGTACATATTTTTGTAGTTCAAACGCTCATTGCATGTTGTATGACCCTGGACATACTGTATTATAAAAATTATTCTTACATGTTGACTTCGTAACACAATTTTTCCTCCTCCAGCTAGCAGTGTGTTGTGACATGATTTTTCAATTCTAAGTCAGCAGGTGCTTTTCTTGAATACAAATGTTGATTTGATTGTAGGTAAATTAGAATGACACATGAACATTGCTCTATGTGCTTCAAAAGATTATGTACTGATGTTTTTGCAAATGTTTGTTGTATGACTAGTTGTGATAATCACTGTGGAGCCATTTTTCATGCTTGCAAAAAGCAAGACCATGAATACTTATGTCCCAAAGCTATTAGCCAGTGTGTCAACATGAGATATGGATGTCCAATCCAGCTTCAGAAAGGAGACATGAAAAATCATTTGTCATGTTGTCCTGCTAGCACCATTGTTTGTACAATGGAATGGAGCAGAATGTGTGTTGAGAAGGACAAAAGTTTGAATACAAATTTTTTTGATCCCAGTGCATGTACTACAGTGCAGTTGGACATTGCATTGGCTTTGCATGATCAATGTCTTGCATTGCATTCTTTGAAACAAAAGATGCAAGAAAATGATGTAAAAACTGAAGCCAATGGTGAAATGACTAGTAACTCTGTCATACAGACATACCTCAAAAAGCAGCTAGAGCTGAAGCATGGTGAAAACGTTTCACATCTATGTGTTGAAGATTTTTCCAACTTCCCGTATCCTATCTCCAATCTTCCTATCGCTAATAATCTCGCAACTCATGGTGCACCATCTGACTGTGATAGTGATGCAAGCCTTGCAGCTGGGTGCTCTTCAAAAACTCAGAGTAACGTTCCTGATGTTAATAATGGTATAGAACTACTCTGGAATAAAGCTGTTGATACTCACTCCAGAACAGTTGGCCGGGCTATTGCTGAGGATTTTTTGCAAAAGGAAGGTAACTTATTTTTGACTAATGCATTTGAAGATGGATGCTATTCTCTCCTTGGTCTCAATACAGTTATTGAGTGTCTTCCACGGTATGACACAAAGCAGCGAAACATGTTCACTTTTATGTGCAATAATCTTTTACGCCGCGATGAATTTTGTTCCCACTATCAAAATTTCCATTGTGATTTGCATGGTTGCATGAATGGATGGCTAGAAGAAAGATGCCCCTACTATTTACATGGGTGCAATTACACAAGATTTAGACTCATCCCAGACAAGCCTGGTGCTTACCTCGGTTTTGACAATACTCGCAGTTGCTTATGTGTGCAGTATTTTCAGCAGTCACAACATCTTCCAGGCATGCCTCATCCACACTTGCTTAGCCTGCCATGGGAACTGCTCAGAGAGATCATAAGTTTCTTAGACAGTCATAGTATTGGGCAGCTGTCTGCAACTTGCATTTATCTAAAAAACATATGTAGCTCCTTTCTGGTGGAGCGAGGGATTGTGGAGTTGGAATGGAAAAACTGTGGTTTGGGAAAAGGTTTCAGATGGAAGGAATCTGGCTATCGGTGGTTTTTTAGCAACAAATCTTCCTCCATTAAAAAATGGGTGCTGAATAAACAGCCCTTAATGGCTAGTCATGTTGCACAGTGTCCATATGCCAAGCCTTATAAAAGCAGATACGCAGAATGTTCACAATACAAATTAGAATATCTTGGTGTAGTTGGTAATCATCACAAGAAAACCAGCAAATAAAAACTTGAGAAGTGCTTTTTGTCTTAATTATTTTTTAAAAAAGCAGTTGGATACAGTTTTTCGTGTGGAAACTATTTTACTATTTAATTGTTTTTTGATTTATTATGCACTGCTGTGTTTTTGAAAGAGTTATTACATACTGTTTTTTTTCGCTGTCAAATATCCTGCTTTTCAAAACAAATTCGACTTTTTTTCATTTTCACCTCTACGTAGAGACCTGTTTTACTCATTTGTGTAATGGATGGTGTAGCTAATGAAAATCCAAGTGAAACTGTTTTTTCACCGTCAGCTGATTCAACAGACGTTAACTATGACCAAAGCTTATTCGTGGATCGTCTTAAATACTTTGCTGCAATTTCTGACATGCGCAAAGCTTTTGCATCAAAACAGGATCTTGATAATGCAAAGCACATTGTCAATATGCACAGGTAATGCATTCCAGTATATATTTTTCTGGTGCTGTGCAACATGTATCAGAACCACTATAATTAACAACACTTCATTTTTAGCAATGGAACTTTATCACCTGATGTCACAAAAGACGAAGTCCGCCATGCTTGGTATTTGTACAAGTCTGCCTTTCACCCTGACAGTGGTGAAAAGATGAACATATTTGGGCGAATGTCGTTTCAAGTTCCTGGTGGAATGGCCATTACTGGATTGCTCCTTCAGTTTTACAAGTACAAAAGTTTTTTTTACCAGGAGTATGCTATAAACATCGTAAAATGAATTTATATAAAAAAATCAATGCAGTTCAAAAGTCAGCTTTTGCAGGTTTGGGGAAATTGATAAGAGTAGGATACATCATTACATCATGAAAACAACTCGCCTTCATGAAAAAGCACACAGAACTAGTATAAATCAATGTTTATTGGTTCTTTCATACAAGAGGTTTGCTGTTTTGAACAATACCCATATATATGTGGTGCGAACAAGCAATAATAGAGTGATCTCTATTGTTGCTTGCTGCCGCAGTGTGATGCTATGTGCACACGTTGCTTGGGCTTTCCGATCGCAACACTGCTATCTGTGATGCAAATAATTTAGTCAGACCATTTGTTATCAAATCAAATCCTGCTTAAAGTCATTGATGCATTGCCACAATTCTGTTGTGCTGGCACTTCGTTTTGATTTTCATTGTACAGATCACAAGTTCCACCTCCTGCACAGAAATTGGTATTTATGCTATAAAAGTTTTCGACAAAAGTAGGCTTTGCATGTGTACAAGCAGGGACGTACCAAGGTTAAATGGCGCCATGGGCAAGAACCAAGTTTGGTGCCCCATATTCGAACCCAAGGTCTTTTGGGAGTAAATGCACTTATTGAAGAAAGTAGTTGCGATATTGTTGGGACCTTTGGTTCCCCCCAGTGATTTGGCACCTGGAGTATTGTGCCTCCTTCCCCTTCCTTGTTACACCTCTATGTTCAAGACCAAATGTTTGTTGATGGTGAGGGGCTTAACAATAGTGTAGAAATGAAATATACTCCATACAGTTTCACCAGAATAGTCAAGCTAAAATTTTGGCATAGCTGTATTGCTGAAAATCTTCGGGCAGTGATGATGGATTGATTTATATCTAGTACAGCTGCCAGGCACAATGTATATATTATTGAAAAGGCTCAACTGACAAACATTCACAAACGGAAGTAGAAGATACACTGACGTTTCGGTCAATCAACGACTGGCCTTCATCAAGGCACAAAACAAGCACTCAGCAGTTTCCATCATTTTTTGAAAGTATAATGCAGCAAACCAATCCCAGCAAGGCAATCAAAACAGAAGGCGCATGCCCAGGCCTATAGATGAAAACCAATCAGAAGGAGCTAATGGTGTGTGGAAAAACAAGTCTACTAGGAAGCACTGAGTTGTAACTGTGTTGTGTGACACAGATTACTAGGACAAACTAGTAGATTACTAGGACAAACTAGTATTTACTTCCGAAAGGAGATTACTAGGACAAACTAGTATTTACTTCCGAAAGGACCCAACCAGAACTAGGGAAAAAGTTATTAACTCTATTGTATCTTCACTGGTGGATAGCCAAATAGTTTCTCAGAAAGACACTTTTTCCTTAAAAAGCTCGGATGCCAGTGCACCACGATTGTATGGCCTGCCCAAGATTTATAGAAAACGTTTGAAATTAACAAGTTTTAATTATGAATCACTATTTCAGGTGCGCAAAAAATAACGGTTCCTTAAAAAGTAACCGAAAATTACTGACAGTTAGGCCATTCGCAAAGTAAGAGAAGTGACAATTTGGTTCAAGTGAAGTAAGCCTCATGATGTTCTTGTGGTGAAAATTGCATCATGAAATACCGCCGAAACAAGGGTTATGGCATCAATGTCACACATTGGCGTCGTAATTTCTGAGATATAGTCTAACAAATTGAAATTTGCAAGAAGTCTGAAAAGTAGAATAACTTTCGTAGAAATTTGCGGCTACTACACTACTTGTTTATTTTGAAAAATTAAAAAGTAGTTTTAAACTTATTGGGGGGTGTACAATCATTTCATATATTTCTTTAGTGTTAATAGAGAGAAGATTTTTTACCTTCTCCGGGATATTCAAACCTGCGATAATTAGCGTTTTTTGCTCTTTTAATCGGTGCTCTATTAAGTGTTTTTCACTGTAACCATTTTTCACGTGTAAAGTATATAGTGACAGGCTAGTGTTTTGTCTTTGGCTTTGAAAAGTCGAATCAGGGCTATTTATTTAAGAATCATTTGTCTACAACTAAGCTAAATATTACGAGTCAAAGACCAAGAGACATAGGCCGAAAATATTAAGTGGCAGCCAAAAGAGGCCTAAAGCTAAGGCAAAAATAGACCGAATCAGAAAAACGAAAGGTGCTTTGGACAAGTATTTAAACCACTGAGGGCACACCCTCAATCCCACACCACATTCAAGATGGCGACAACGTAGGCAGCCAGCCTGGTCATGTTACACCAGATAGTCAAAGTAGAAGTTTATGTACCGGAAGTGATACAAGTCTGTTCTTTTTGTTAATCATTTTGTTGCGTAGCATTTGCCACCAGGTTTCAAATCAATCAGATAAATTCGATCTTCTGGCGATTATGCCGACGTTTCGCCCACCTATTCATGTATAGGCTTTCTCAGGTCATACGCTGTCCATTGAATTCTTTGCTAGAGAGGTCTTGGCGTCACCTTTATAATTTCACTGATTTCTATTATTACCCTACGCCTGGATGCACCCCCTCAAAAATGTCTACACATCACTGAGTGGGGCCCCGCAAAAAAGTTTGAAATCTGGCCCCGCTCTTGCTAACGCCGGCCCTGGTTACTTCCGTGGATTGTGTGCATTTGTGCGATTTCGCCATGGCCGAAAATGCCTCTTGTGATTTGTAGTGAGTGAGACGTTTACATGTATGATTAACATATAGGCCAGGGGTGTACAACCTTTTGCTATTGCCGGCCGCATTATACCTTTATTTATATGAAGTGCGGCCGCCAATGAGTTCAAGTTATATTTATGAGATACGTTTAATTAAAGAATAGGTTTAAGCGGTATATATCATTTACGTGGGCCTAAAAGTATAATAAAATATCAAACACTTTTAACGAATTTATTAAAAGAAACATAACCATCCAAATTGTTACGCATCGTGTCGATTTTCTTGCATTGCGTTTGTTTTGCTTCAATATACGCCAGCACGGCCGTCAAATCTTATATTTTAAATTGCATGTGGACGGCCGCAAATTTCATTATCGAAGACCGCATGTGGCCGCAGGTTGTGCACCGTTGATCTGCACTATCCATCAAGGGGTCACATAAAAAAACTTTATAAAATGGTGCCGTAGAACCAAAAAGTTTGAGAAGCCCTGAGTTAGATGGTAACGAAGTATTGGTGTCTTTCGACGTTGTATCTTTGTTTACGAAGTACCTGTTCATTTGGCAGTGTCTATAGCTAGACAAAGGTTGTGGGCTTGTGGGGATATGATTAAGCGCACTAAATGGTCTGTTTGTAAGGGCATCCGCTTGTGTTCAGAATGGACGCATCTTACTTTTCGTGAAATGTTTTTATAAGCAGACATTTGGTACCGCAATGGGCTCCCTGGTATCGTCCTTTGAAGCAAATCTCGTCATTGAATATCTAGAAAACCGTACTCTTGAGTGAATTTGAGAACCCACCCATAGTGTGGAATCGCCGTGTCGACGATACTTGTTGGTGTTATTAACCGAGCAGTTCAAGACTAGTTTTTCGCTTTTCTGAATGCTGTTCAGCCGTGTCTATTGAGATTACTGTGGAATTCGAAAGTGATTTTTCCATCGCGTGTTTGAATGTAAAAGTAATACACGCAGTTACGGAAAGGTGCACTGCTATGTTATCCGCAAACCCACCCTTCGGGCAGTTACATAAATTTCCTCTCTGACCATCCCTTGCAGCATAAATACGCGGTTGTTGACACGCTCATGCCGGGACTTTAACTTCTGAAAAACGAAATGAAGAATCGAAAAAGTGACATTTAAAACATGTATTCCGCGCCAATGTTTACCTGAATCACGTGCTGGCATGTAGGTCGAAACCACCATATTACGCCAAGTGATGACTTGGTTGTTCTGCCATATTTTCCAGGACTCACAGAAAAATACAATGTTAACTTCCCACAATGTATCAACTAAATGTATTGACAAGCCAACCAGGAAAAAAACTGATATATTACAAACTTATAAAGATCCAGTCAGCCTCTCTTCGCGCCAAGCGGTAGGTTGCAGTGTGCCGTGTAAAGATTACCCATTACAATGCATACGTGAAACCAAAAGGTACTTGTTTGTCCGAAAAAAGAGCACGCCAACAGCATAGAGAGAAATGTCATACCAAGTACAGTGCCTTGGCGGAGCATGCCATCACAACCATACATACCACCGACTGGCTTAAATCAAAAATCTCAGCGTTGGAGACAGATTTTCTCGAGTCCTTTTTTATGAACACAAACGGCGATATTATGAACAGTAAAATTAACGACCTTTTGTATATATAAGGCTACATTTGGAATGAAACAACGTGGTACTGAAAACCGTAGTTAGTCCTAGTGATCTGTGTTACAGTACGTGCTGTAAACAGTGAGGTTGCAACTCTGCGCTTACTGGTAGACCTTTTTTTCACACCATTTACGCCTTCTGATTGGTTTTGATCTACAGACCCCGGTGGCAGGTGTGCTTCAGGCATGCGCTCCTTTTGTTTTGATTGCCTTGCTGGGATTGGTTTGCTGCGTTGCCCATTTTTAAAAAACGATGGAAACTGCTGAGTGTTTGTTCTGCGCCCTGATGAAGATCGGTCGTTGACTGACCGATGCATCTTTTGTTTCCGTTTGTGAACGTTTGCCGGTTGAGGCTTTTCAATATGGATTCAATTACTTTTTCACTCACAATTTCATGTATATCCAGGGGCGCATCTAGCCTGGAAAAATGGGTCTGTCGCGGAAGGGCAGCTTTTGATATCACTTTTCAGTGTAAAACTACATTTTCTCTTAAGACTAGAAATCGACTGATGAATTTTGCAATTTTGCCAAAGTTCGGAAACCCAAGTTGTTACTTCGTCTCTGATTAATTAATGCAAATTCTCTGTACTCTTCCTTAGGATGCGCAGCCCTCTGGCTACATCAAGTAGTGCGCAATATGCATACCACTCCGCAATTGTCCCCATAAACTGCTCTATGACATAACATTTGCTCACAGGGTTTTGCGTGCGCGGTAGCAGATGATTGCCTGCGAACAAATCAGGGCAACTAACTACAGTCAGACAGAGCTGGGCAGTAGCGAGCGACTAAAATAGTGAGCTACTGTAGCGAGCTAATTTTCCAGTAGCGTCAGCGGGAGGGCCGCTCTTTTTTTAAAGCAATAACGGATGCGGTAGCGAGCTATCACCATTTTACCGCTATTCGCTACTTTGGCGCGAGTGGTGGCAAAGGAAAAAGTTCGCAAGAGCTCTTCCGACCATTCCCCATGCACACAATCCATCCGCTTCTCTTGGCCAAAAAGATAACCATTCACTTACTCTAAGACGCAAGTTATACCTCTTATGCCATAAATTCCTCAAAGACCCCCAAGGATAGGTTACGACAACAACGAAAGACTTGCGACTACTTTACACGTACTTGCAATGCGATCGCGAGCTGCCTGCTGGAGCCAGACATCGACATAGGAGAATCTGCAAAGCAAGCCTTCTCAAGTGGAAACAACTGTTCCTCAACGCAGGGTGGCACGCATGGGCCACGAGCAGAAAATCTGATGCGATTTGTTTTTGAAATGCTTTTGATTCACTTTTTTTGCAAAATGACGAAGTTTTCGAAAAAAAAGTGGAAGTGTTTCCGAAACGAAAAAATTTTTTTTTGAAACGAAAACGTTTTCATTCATAAATCATTTGCAAACCGAAAGTGTTATTGAAACGAAAGTAAACTTCTTTTCAAAACGAACACGTTTTCATTTATAAATCATTTGCAAAGCAAAAATGTTTTTAAAACGAAAATAATTGTTTTCAAAATGAAACTGTATTTATCTATAAATCATTTGAAATTTGAAAAATTTCTGTATTTTTTTTTGTTTATTAATTTATTTTTTTTAAATGCCGGAAAGAAGAAAATTTTAGGGTGGCACGCATGGACCACCTTAGTATGAACTGTTTTCTGACCGCTTGGCTTTGATTTTCTCAGTTGTTAAATAAATTCTTTGTGGTTCTTGGTGTTTTTTGCTTATTTTCATGCAAAAGTTTTTCAGATCTTGCGAAAAAGTACGTATGGGCATTGAATGTACTGGTCGGGAAACTTAATTTCATGAAGGAATAAAAGAAATTTATGATGGGATATTTTATACGAATAAGATTTCAGTGCTGTGGATGCGTAGAGGCACGTGAAATCGATGTCCTATAGAAATAATTAGCTTGACTGATTCGCTTGCTTGTCACCTTTGTGGGGACCCGTAACTCCAATAAGCGTTTTGGGGAACTTGCACAAATCTGTATTGAAGTTACTTTGTGGGGACCCGTAACTTCAATACAGATTTGTGCAAGTTTAAATCATCGCAAAAAGATATCAGCAGACCCGTCCGCAGATTTCTCGAAATCTTTTACAGTAAATCGATAGGTTTCGATTGTTGGTGTTCGGAGGTTTATTTTTTTTATAACTAATGCCGGCTGCTTAATGCACATTGCACACCTTTGGTAGAACAACACCAAAAAGTTTGTTAAAGTGCAGCAAAAGGAGCGGTAGCGATAGCTCGCTACTATTTTTATTCAATAATGGATGCAGCCGCCCCGCTATTAAATTTAACAAATAGCGGTAGCGGTAGCGACGCTGTTAATAAAGTAGCGGTTGCCCACCTCTGCAGTCAGACCTCGTTTATCCGAACTACTTTGTTTCGTCAAATAATGTCGGTTTCGCGAGGTATCCGGAAAATCGGAATCAGGCCTGTAGCCACGCGGGGCATTCGAGGGCAATCCCCCCTAAATTTTTTGTGCCCCTACAAATTTTGTTGCACCAAGAAAAGTTTTTTTATAAAAATATATAATAAAAACAGAAGTCTTGACCATCTAAAAATGTTTTGGCCCCCCAAACGTTTAGATCTGCCTGCGGGTGTGGACTAAGCGAACGCTCAGTGGGGAAACAGAAACAAACTGTAGGGTAGTCTCAAACGAGCTGTCAACTTAAGCAACTATGTAGACTGCATGTGAAACATGACAAAATGAAACTCTCATAGTTGTTTTTGTTTATTAGCAGATCCATATACATAAGCTAGTATGCATTCAGAATGACACTAACGCGAAAAAACTGTGCAGGAGACCTATAACTGCGTCCTGCATGGTCTGCCACTGTTACATTCATCGTGCATTGAAAATTTAAGAAACAACTATGTAACAGTTGGTGTAATCCGGTTTAGCGTTTTTTTTCCCATTAATATGACATATCCGTTCCTAAATTTCCGAGTCAACGTCGGACAGCGAGGTTTCCGGATTGAAGGGGTGAAATGCAGGGATTCCGGTCAATCGCAGTTCGGACAAATGAGGTTTAACTGTATTTGGAATAGATAGTGGTATTGATCTGATTGTCAAAACACATCAGAAAATATATCCCAGTTATCATTGCTTTCGGGCACAGCGCATTTATGACATCACAATTGCTGTTTCTTCTTACGAACATGGCAATGAAAATATACTTAGCTTGTCGAACATTCAGCAAAAATCAGTCGTACAGCAATGAGAGCTGTTTAGTCAAACGTAAGTGTAGTTGAAGTCTTATAAAATTGATGCTGACAACCAGCTGCACAACTGCGTCTGTGGAGCGCGCTGTCTGTCAAGATGACGATGATATAAATATACTTGCAATGTCACTGCAAAGAAGAACGAATGGATTGCAATTGCTCTGACTACTTTGCATCGTAATGTAAAAGTGAAAAACTCGAAATCAGTATAGGACTTCTTGCACAGCAAACAACATCGTCAACTGCTTAATTCTAAAAATGCTATTTTCGAAATACGACGCATGACTGATATTTTGTTAAGATAATACGGCCACAATCTTTGAGGCTCGCTGTCGCGCCTTCCAATATAAGTTGCTTATAAAAATATAGCTTCAGTGGAAACGAACTCGCATTACTTGGCGTGACCCCGAGGAAAGCCTAAACTTGCGTAATTTTGTCATAACCTAGTAGGTGTAAACAGCAGATATAATTTAGCCCGAAACTACAAAACGAAACGATCGTGACTGGAGACTGTCCTCTCGCCATGAAGCGAAATATTACAAAACAGCTCCTGCGTGGCAGTGTCCGAGATTCCGACAGCATGAGAGCCGGCACTGCCAGAGGAGGAAATTCAGAAACACGTGCGTTCGACGCAATATCAATTTCGAGTGTTCGGTAACGTGGTTGTTTCACGTCACTGCGCAGGCGCTATTTAGACAAGGCAGTAACTTTGTTGTTTCGTAATAGTACTATGCAACGTTAGAAGGGAAATGTAAGCTGTTGCCTGTTCCAAAACACCCGCATTGGAGACCTGCAGTGACAACGTTTGATGTTTTATCGGCTTTAATGCTGAGTGCCTGCGGTGCAAAGGGGTCTGTCATGACAGCCAAACAGACCCCCTAGATGCGCCCCTGTGTATATCTAAAACTTTTTTCAATGAAATTACCCTTTGATTTGGTAAATTAGTTATAATTCATTTATTTTTAAACCCGCGTTTCTTACCGGGTGTGTTTCGAGGGCAATAGCCGTAGGTCAGTGGTGGGTAAACTATTCAGACAAGGAGCCACAAACCAATTTTTTACCGAACCGAGGGCCAAACGAGTTTTAAAAGAAACTTATGTAAGTCATTACAGAACACTACTGGTTTATACTAGAGATAGACCGATATATCGACCTGGCCGATATTATCGGCCAATATTTGGGTTTTACCGATATATCGGTATCGGCCTCAGTAGGTGTTGACAAAACGCTGTTATATTCCTCAAGCATGCAGACAACTTGCGCACGAAAGTACATCGAACCAAGTCAAGACAATTATCTTGCAGCAACGCTAACAGATGCATTTTCAGACAAGATGAACCATGGAGCACGCGTCGGCAGTTGCAGCCGAAACAAAATCATCATCATTAAACAGATTACGGTAATTAAAAATCATAGGAAAATATTGAAATTGCTGTAATTTGAAAAGTTTTGACTCATAAATCCTGATTTTAGAAGTTGTTGAAAGAAAGTTAAGCTACAGGATACATTATGTTTTTGATAATGAAGCAGAAAACACAATTTAAAAATTTTGGAAATATCGGCTATCGGTCCATGAATGGTCGATATATCGGCATCGGCCCTAAAACAGCCATATCAGTCGATCTCTAGTTTAAACATAATCAAACGGTAGAGATACAACTGAGTAAACAAGTCAAATATATTTGTGTTTGAAATAAAATACAGGAGATAATTTCGTATGCATTACAATACAGGTAATAGTTTCGATGTCGATGAAAGCATTGAAAAGATTTGGCGGGTCATAGTTTGTCCACCACTCCCCGAGGTGGTCTCGAAACACCTCACAATTTTCTGCAGCTTCTGATAGTTCTGCTGGCTCCATACCAAGACGCGACCAGGCGGAGATGCAATCGTCCCACCTGGTCCTTGGCCAACCTACAGTGTGTGTTGTTTTCCTGTGGTCGTAGTCGACAAGATTCGACTTACCAAACTTTTCTTGGGACAAAGTGGTCACGTTGCAAACATCGTAGCTGCAAGGTCTGTAATTGAAGTTGATAGCCATCCGGATTTACTAATTTCACAGCTGCACACTTGGTCCTGAAGCGTTACGCCGTGAACTCTTCGTAAACAAAATGATAAATACTTCATAATATGTGTTCTAAATGCATAATCATTTAAAAACCAACATTCAATTTTGCAGTTTCAAAGACCCTTTCGAAGATTTCAATAATGATTGACAAATTTCTATTAGATATGTTTATGAAGCGCTTCCACCAATGTTTATGAGCGGAAGTGGAACTTTTCAAACATTGTCCGTAGCAGTTGACGAACCTTAAAAAATTTTCGTTTCACAAGACGCATGTGTTGGTTGCGGATGACCAAACGCGGGTTGACTTTCAGTCGTTTCGCCTGTTGCTTGCCTTACCAGGACGTTTGGTCAGTCCAAAGCCGTAATCACAAAATTTCTGTATAAACTTCTCAACACTATGAACAGAGCAAAACTTGCTTGCTCATAAGTCAATGTGGCGCAGAGCATCACCGCAACCCTGGCCAGTGGCCCTTACATCAATGTTGTAGTCGAGCCAGAACCGACGCCAGAAAGTCTTCAGTAGGGGGGCTTTACGTTTGTGAGGGGGGCTTGCCATTCTAAAATTTGACCAAACACCACTGATTTATAGTGTTTCATATTGCAATTTGGGGGGCTCGGAACTTTGTTTGGGGGGCTAAGCCCACCAAAGCCCCCCATGGCGACAGGACTGGGTCGAGCGACATGTCATTTGCGGCTATACCTTGTAATTGTTACTTTGTAGTGCCTTGTGCGATCTGCTACCATTTTGTTTCTTTCCAAATCACGTTATCTACGGATTGAATTATTGTCTTAAGCTCGATTACACGACTTTTGAAATCTGCCATTACAGTTCTATTGCTAAAGTGCAATTAATTACGGTCAGTTGCAACTGATTTCATCCTTGGTTTTTCTTCGGTCAAAGATCGAAATCTTTTTGCAATAACCGAAAAAAAATTAGTCATTTCGGTCAAAATATCTGAAAATATAGGCTAATGAACACTGCTACGGTGAGTTTCACTGCAACTATGCGACATAATGCGACAGATGACCGAAATGTTTCAGTGAACAACTTGTCTCAGCAAATAATGACCGAAATGTCTCAGCGAAAAAAAACAGGTTACATCACTGCTTAAAGGTGTCACACTATTTTGGTAAAGATATGTATGGGATGCATTTCGCTGATCAAAAATTGTAGAATGATACGTTAAGCTACAAATAACTGCATGTGTTTTTGTGCCGTGCAAGGCACTGCCACTATTACTTCACGGCTTAGATCAATACATTCTGCCACTATACTTTAATCAGTTCAAAAACAAGCATGGCAATATTCTTGTTATAAGTCACAGATGTAGCTTGATCTGACTGATATACTGTAGCTCGATCCGAATTTGAGTTGTTTTTTTCTGGAGAGACAATATCATCGCCTTTTTTCGCGAAAAAAGTAAAGAAAATATTGAGAGTGAAGCGTGGCTTGTGTTATCGGTACTCAAACTTTTGTTTTTGGAGTGGTGATTCTTCAGAGAAGCAGTAGAGCCTCAGATTGATGCCTCGAGCCATGCAACCTGATTCAATCTCATAACATAACCATGCCCATGATGATGATGAGTGCAGTGTAACTGTTTGAATTGTAGCAAGTTATGGCTTGTTGAAGTTTTCTCTGTCAGGAAAATATTTAAGTGGCTGCTTGTAACGGAAAGTATGGTATCTGTTGATGTACTAAGTACTTGTGTGCTAGGATTTATACAAAAAAACAAATTGCTATCCGTCCAGATTGGTCACGGATTTAAGAAACTTTTACTTGATTTTCACACTGAATATATAAGGCGCGCCATCATACTGTATTTTAATAGGACCCCGGCACAAGTGGCTTTCATGCAATGGGGTAACCAATCGTTCAATGCTCTTGTAAATTACACAAACCGAAACGCAGCCAGTCAAGTTACAACAAAGCAAACATTGTTTGCGTATGTGAGTGCTACTGGCACTGCATTAGGTAAGTTTCGAGATGACTTTTTTTGTGAACCGCAGTGTGCAGCGTTATGATACTTTAGAAGCTTGAGTTATCCTGAGAGTGAGATGTATATTTTACATGCTGATGTGTATTTTTATCTGCCTTTTTGTAATGCGTATTCTCACCAATTATCTACGACGCAATAAGGTAGTGTGCAACGAATAGTTTTAGTAGAGTTGATTTTTTTTCAGCAATCATCCGCCAAAAGATCTGCTAGCTGGTATTTTTGCCGATTGGCACCTTGATGTAACCTGAAGTCAACGATCCATTTGCGACCCGCTTCGTACGCCTCAGTCTTGTTTGCGCTGCTCGTGTTGATAAAGCGTTGTACTTTTAAAGGATAGTGCTGCCGCATTTTTGCAATCCCTTTATTTTTTAGCCGTTGCACTTAGTCTTAACGCCTACTCCAAGAAGGCACCGCCGGTAGTTGCCCGATGGGTGCCATTCGCTGCGGTAGCGGCCGCCAATGCTGTGAACATTCCTTTGAGCAGACAAAGGTAATCACGTCACGGTCCGCTTTGAGTTTGTCGAATCTGTCGTTTTAGTTTCCATTGGTTGGAACATTTGACCAAATGTCATCAAGGTGTTAATATTTTCGTTTGTTCGATGAATGACGTAAAAATTAACGAAACATTGAAAGATGCACCCCGGCCATCACTGCTTTGTTTGTTGTAAAGTGGAGAAAATCAACATGTCCGTTTTTTTCTAACCACACTAAAGCGCTTGCTGTTACATGGCGCCTGTCAGTCCACCTACTTAGGAACGGAGTACTGGGTAGCAGCACTTGCTGATCGCGTGGCATGGAAGCAGCTGTTTCTTTTTGGAAATGTCTTGTCTGTTATTTGTAGAGCTAGTGCATTGCCAGACAAAAAAGCGATCACGAACTGGTTGATAATCATGTTGTTGAAATGCAACCATCTGAAAGCTCTTAAGAATTTCCATAAAAATTTCAAACTAACCACAACGCCATGCGGTAATCTACCCCTACTCCTTTTCTGAAGGTTGCACAGTTGGCATCAACCACAATTAACCCTTACCTATTGAATAGAGCAGTGGTTCTCAGTTTTTTTTCACATTCCTCCCTTACAAACCCAATCACTGTAAATTCCTCCCCAACAAAGATCACAAATGATATTGCAAACATTTCACACTACCTACTGTGAAGAAACAATAAACGATTATACGAACCAAGCAGACTCTTTTATAACATCAGTCACTGCAGTTAAAGCAGCCTCTACCTGCAAGTTAGTGCGACTGCTACCTGACAGGCGCATGGTCCGCTTGATCATGGAGTTGGTTGGTAATTACACCTTCACCACCGCTAATGGCAAACGGAGTAGGTTACGACGCCTCAAGAATTGCGTCCAGGTACAACAGGGATTCGTCTTGGTAACCCTTCTCTTTAGCATCTACACCTCTGACTTGCCAACCACCGTCCAGAACGCTTGCATGCGCCAACGACCTAGCAATCATGCATGCTGATGGAGACTGACAAACAGTGGAAAGGGTGCTAAGCAACGACACTGCAACCGTATAGGTGAATACCTCCAGACCTGGAAGTTAAAGCTCAGTACTACAAAAGCAGTGTTGGCAGTCTTCCATCTCAACAACAAGGAAGCTAAACGTGAGCTGGAAGTCAACCACAACAATGAAACCCCGCTCCTCTGGTCCGAATCAACATACCTCGGAGTAACGTTGGACAGGACACCACGTACCGCCGACTCCTCGAGTCACTTCGCAAAAAGTTGACATCACGCATTGCACTCCTCAGGTGTCTTACTGGCTTCGGTTGGGGTGCTCGAGCAACAACGTTGCGAACAGCCACCTTAGCCCTGGTCCACTCAACAACAGAATACTGCGCTCCTGTCTGGTGCCGCAGTGCTCACGCATGCCTCATTGACTCTGTCATCAATGACGCCTTGCGAACTGTGCCTGGATACTTGCGTCCTGAACCAGCGGACAACCTTCTTATCCTCATCCTCGCAGGCATCCAACCTGCTGAATTTCGTCGCAATGGAGCCACACTGTCTCCAGCACGCCGTCCCATCGAGCCTGGACATCTGTTCCACTCAGCGCTCGCCTGTCCATCTAGTGGGAATGCAAGGCATCTCAGATCGAGACACCCATTTATACCGCCTGCACAACAATTCCTCAGTTCGTTTGACGAAAATAATAATGCGATTAGCCGCCTCCAAACTGGTGTCGGACGTTTCCGCTCCTGTTTACACAAATGGAGTATGGCCACTTCTGCGAATTGTGAGTGTGGCGCAGAAAATCAAACCGTTGACCATGCCCAATCCATCGATTTCCCCATGGACTGCACGAACTGACGGTTTTGGGTGATGAGACAGTCGATTGGCTGCTCAACACGAGCCGCGAGATCTAACGCGGCCAAGCAGTGGACTGAAAGAACTGACTCAAACGATGATGAAGCAGCTTGTGCTTGCGTTTTGTAGACAGTCCCATCAAAGCCAACCTCGCTGTGCAGTTGTTTTTATGTTCTGAATAAACTAATAATAGAAAATAAATTTTTTTCATCCACAGCTTTTCCTCCCCAATTCCTCCCAGGAATTAAAAATTCCTCCCTAAGTGAGCCAAGTGGCTCCCGTTTGAGAACCACTGGAATAGAGTTTCTAAGGATTTGACGTTAGCTGTGCGTTTTGTGTCGTCACTGAAGTCATTCTTATTTCAACTTGCTTGGCGTGCTCTTTGTGTATTGATGATGGTACGTCACGTTAAGATGAACTCAGCATAAAACGATACCCATACGTGAACACATAACTCTGGAATAGTTAAAAGAAATTTATGGTTGGGGATAATTTGTTCTAAACAAATTATTGTATCGTGTTGATTGGCTATTGTACATTTCAGTGAAGTGTTGAATGGAGTTACAGTCACAACGCTGGATGGAAAGGTCCTGGGAAAGTCCAAGGTTTGCCACTAATATGTGAGCATAAGATTTGGTGTTTGCAAGGTTTTAGCACTGGAATGTGATGATTGCATGATGCAAAGTTCTTTTTTATAAGGAACGACATGCCTTTCTTTTGGCTATGCTAGAAATTGAGTGCATAAGTCCAAAAATCATATTTTTGCAGTTTATTAGTTTGAGCAGTTAGTTGTGCCGCCAACGTGCTTTTAGATTTTTTTGTTGACGGAGTGCTGTGAGAGAATTTACGTAAATAAATAGCCTTTTGACTGCCGTGGATATAGTACAGTACCACCAAGGTTTCTGTTTTGCAGCCGTAATAGAAGCGTTACACATGTTCCCGTGTGTGATAAATGCACACGTTCATGTTTCACAAATGCACACGTTCATATGTGACAATTGCACACGTCCGTGTGCGATAAATGTACATTGTACACGTTCGAATGATAACTCCATCTGCCAAATTGAATTGCTTTTAACTTCCGTTAAAAAAAGAAACACTGTCACAGCCAACATGCGGATTGATGTCATAAGTTTGAGGTGCTGGATGGTCGAGGGAGGTGCTTTCATTTCAAAACAATGGCATTTGTGCGCCGAACATTAGGCACTGATTTAACAATTCCCGTAACAATTTTCACTACTCTATACAAACATTTTGACGGAATTTACTAAGTTTTTTGGTCATTTCAGAATAAATTACGGTCCGTGACCGAAAAAAAATAGTTTCCGACTATTGTTTGCAGTTGTAGCTATCATCGGTGAGCACACACGTTGTGGAGAAGGATACAGTAGATTATTATGAGCTTTCATCCCGGTCGAGACTGAAACAAAACTCTCAATCTGTCAGCGTGCAAGACTTCTTGGTCGCTACTGTGTGATCTTTTTATCATTAAGCTATGACACATCACTGTGTTTTCCGTTACGTAAAGCTTCAGGACTTCAGCAGTAACCTTACATTTCTATTTTGTTTTCAGAAATGTGCCAGAAAAGGGATTAGTCAGGTTGTCTTGTCACGTGTGGTTATGGCTGCACCAGGGATGAGTAAGTTAATTTGCAACACACTGTTGTGACTATTTCAATAAACTTTTGCGAAATTGACTTCTCTTTGTGCGGAATGCCTTTAAATTCAGTGGCGTAACTAGAGGTTGGACCCAGGGGGAAAAAACCTAGCTGAAAGAGGCCCACTAGCCGCTGTAGGGGCTCACTAGCCAACACTCAGAAAAAAAAACTTGAGAGATGATGGATAATTCGGATGTGGATAGCTATACTAAAACTCTAAATCACCGAAAAATACACCAAAAAAACGCAAAAAACGACAACTTTTTGAAAATGAAAGAATAATAAAACCAAACTGCAAGGTAATTGGGAACCCGGTTTTCGTATTTAGTTTGCCGAGGGGGGTGATTGCCCCTCATTTACGCCAGTGTTTATAGTTGCCCCCCACTATTGTCATTGCAATCTGTGTATTGGGAATTGCATAATGAACCCTATACAAGCAGTGCCTATTTCCTATTACGTTAGACGTGAAATTTGATGCCTCACAAATTTTTGTGCCGTGTAATAAACATAGCTCTCCACTGGTTCTACGCATCTTTTGCAAAAACAGGATGACCTCGCATGATCCTGGAGTGTCACACCGCGTCTGGTACAAAGCAGATCGAACATATCGCGATGAATCTCAGTTTTGTTTGTGATTTTCAAGTTTTATCTGTTTGCACACATCGTGTTGCAGCAAAAATAATGCGTCGTCCATGGGCGTCGGAAGGATTTTTTCCAGGGGGAAATAGTGGAATATTCCTGGGGTAACCAAAAGGATTTTTCTAGGAGGCGAAAAGTTGTGTAATTTCAATGTACCCACACGAAACTAAGAAATCAACGTTTTTGCTGAAAATTTAACAGGAAAATGTCAAATTTCAAAATTCAGCGGGATTTGTCCCTCCTTGAGCCCCCTTCCGAAGCCCATGACGTCATCTGCTGGTTTTTGTCAAAAGGCCGCGCAGGTGGTGCTTTCCCAGCAAAGGGTCAACAGAATTTTATATCTTCGTGTTTTTGCGAAGAAGCATTTGTGTAGATTGGTGTGATATGCCAGGGTTTTTTTAAAGCGTTGTAGGGACCCGATTCGGGTCCCTGCAATTTCAAATCGGGTCCCTAGCATCAGAGAAATCGGGTCCCTACAGATCCAGACCGGGTTCCTAACATTTTCCTTAAAAAAACCCTGGATATGCTGTTGCTGGACAAAGTGTCCTTTCCCAAGCGCTATTCTCCGCAAAGCCAAAATCCGTGTGCGTTTTTTCAGTTTGTCTTCCCATCATCATGGAATTACTGAACAAGCGAGCTTGGTTCAAGAGAGCTACTTGGCTCCATTTGCCTTTCCAAACCCTTGGGGTCGGAGCTTTGTAAGTATTCCTGATAATTCCTGCACAGTGACCAAAAGGGGTATTTTTTTTTAATTGTTCAATGATTTCGTGAACTTCAATCGTCCTGCGATCGTGGTTTCTGGTTTTCACTGGTCATCGTCAGCGATATTACGGGTTGCGTGGCACTAATGTGTTTTGACATTGTATAAAAACGCTAAGTTTCTTGAAAGTGTGTTGGGAAGCGCGCTCTTGTCGGGATAGGATGATCTGATCAACCGCTCCTCTCCTCCTTTGACAACGTTGCTACCACCGCGATACAACGTCGCATCGCTTGAACCGCAATCCACTTTTCTTTTTGTGTGTTTTGCCACAAACCGAAACAGTCTGTAAAGCTTTTTTCCCTTTGCAAAAACCGTTGGGTCCTGTAAGCAATAAAGCCTAGTTGCAGCGTGTCTTTGAAAAATTTCGAAATGTCATCAAGCGAGGGGTAATTGCTCGCAAAATAGGTTAAAACGGCTCGGTGACACACTGGGGGTTTTTTCGGTCACAGACCGAAATGACTTTGAAATTACCGAAAAAAATTAAGTCATTTCGGTCAGAATGCCTGAAAATCTAGGCTAAAAAACTGTTACGACGAGTTTTAATACAACTGTGAGGCAAATGACCGAAACGTTTCAGTGACCAAACAGTCTCAGCAAAAATGACCGAAATGTCTCAGCGATGACTGTTTAACGACTGGACCGCTGGGCAGAACGCCGCTTTATAACTGCTCCGACCTTGTCGCTGGGTTGTCTCAGAATGAATAAAAGCCATTTCTGAACCCGCAGATTTGCGCTGCTAATTACACAGGTTAGTGAAGTGCCAAAGTAGCCCCTACAGCGACAATCAAATTTACCTGTGTCTCGACTGTTAACGAATAAAGAAAATACATGTCACAAACCCGGTCAAGTGGTTCCGTGACTTAAGTAAGCGACAGTTACCCCCTCTTTACACTGCACTGTTATCGGATTCGCGTTGGATTGGGAATCCCATAAGTCACTTAGGCACGACCGTGAATGTCTCACCGAACTGCTTGAGCGCGCATGTTTTCAACCATACGCGATTCAGCGAATCCAACTAGGTTGGGAATCCGATGATAAGGGATTCGAGCGAAAAAGAGGTTGGGTGGTGTATTAAGTCTTGTGTAACCTTTTCTGTACTTGTTTGATGCTGAAACCACTACCGTGGAACAGATTAGCCTATTCAAGCTAATCTGTAGCAAAAATGACGGATTAATTTATTTAATAGTTTTGCCTGTAGGCTAACTACACCTAGTTTGGGAAACAATCAGCAAAACTGAATCGGTTGATCAAACTGGAAGAATATTCGGTAGGTTACAAAACATCAGATATTGGGCTGAAGGACTATTACCCCAATAACAGGTTTTCATTACACCTTGGCATAGTAGAGTGGTTCGACCTCTGTGCAAAATATGTAGCATAATATTGGAAGTGGATGACGGGCTACACTTTGAACTTTGTATCCCAGTTACGTTGCTATGATTTCCTCAGTTCATAATGGAACACATGGAGTAACATAAAATGTGGCATAAAAGTTTGCGGAATAGGTCACAGTTGCAATTTTGTGAATTGTAGTAGCCTACCTACTGTTCATAGATTACTACTTACAAAGTGCTGTGAATCCTCATATTTGACACTCTGTTGCATTGCACTGCAGAGAACAGACTGGTTAATGATCGTGACTGAAATCAACACAAAGTGGCTTTGCAATGTAAAAACTAACTCCCATTTCCTGCCCTGCAGAAGCTGTTCAAATTCTATGAAAGTCACTTGAAGACTGCAAGTACGATGCGACGCGGTTTTCATGACCTCATCGCCCAGCAGTTCTCGATTTCCTCTGCTGGCTGTTATTTTTCGGACTACACTGAATAAAATCACATCTCGGCGATTCCAACAACACTTACAAAAAGCACCTTTGTGTAGTGGAATCAGCTTTCGCCTTTTCATTTTCACTTATTCCTCAGCTTTCGCTATGCCATAGGCCAACCACACGAAGCAAATCTTTGAGTCCTTGCAGTGTAAAAACGCCCCTATATCGAGTTCGCAAGTGCGTTCACGAAGCAGTGGTGGGTTTAGGGTTGGGGAAGCCCGAGGCAAGTCTAAAAAAGGGGAGCCCTCTGATGACGTCATCATACTCAGCCAACCGTGATAATAACTTTTGATCAAGCCTAAGATACGGCCACTCAAGGATACGTTCCTGAGACTACGGCATTACTGACGTAGCAGAAGGAGAA
>Ga0210059_1003877_pt1 | contig 24061 bp, 17 predicted proteins | sample Ectturendosymbi2_FD_188042 | JGI IMG/M metagenome (GOLD analysis project Ga0210059, IMG submission 188042) | Ecteinascidia turbinata endosymbiont from Florida, USA - Sample 2 (SPAdes) (version 2) | ecosystem: Host-associated > Tunicates > Ascidians > Unclassified | place: Key West, Florida...
CTGGGTTCAATTTGGTGAAAACGTATTGCTGGGTTCAATTCGGTGAAAACGTTTTGCTGGGTTCAACTCGGTGAAAACGTTTTGCTGGGTTCAATTCGGTGAAAACGCTTTGCAGGGTTCAACTCGGTCAAAACGTATTGCTGGGTTCAACTCGGTGAAAACGTTTTGCTGGGAACGTGGGAAGGTTCTACAGCAGGTTTTTTTTAAAGGCGTTGTAGGGACCCGATTCGGGTCCCTAGAATTTCAAATCGGGTCCCTAGAATCAGAGAAAATTATCATTGGGTCCCTAGAATCAGAGAAATCGGGTCCCTACAGATCCATACCGGGTACCTAAAACTTTCCTTAAAAAATCCTGTTCTACAGTTTAATTTGACCGCAGTGCTATGTGTTATTACCGAATCAACGCGAATATTAATAAACAGCGGAAAGCTATCGCCCTGCTATGGTCACGTGGTGGCGCGGCGTTAGGTTCCAACCAATTTGCAAGTTTTGATTGCAATTCGTGATAAAAAAGGAAGGCGACAGCAACATGTGGAAGCCTGTATGGTTCATTATGGTAAAGTGCGTAGTTCGGTGATCAGCTGTTTGGAAAGCGAGGTGTGACATGACATGTCAAATCATGAAATGTAAATTATAAAAGTTTAGGAAAAAGTCACGCGTCTCGTGCGTGCATGTTGATTGTTTTACTTTTAAACATCAAGCGAATTTTGACGCTGTGCCTGATACCAGTCATTATCTTCTGAGCTTTCGGTGTTGGTCTGAAGGTTGCACCAGCCAAGGCCATCTTTATAATGCAATAAACACGCGAATCATTTCTGTTGAGTTGTAGTTTGCTTGAATAAGATACAAAGCAACTCTTATCTATTTGCTTTGTTGTTTGTTATAATTTCGTACGAAAAACCTAATATATCTAGGAAACTAACATGTTGATTGAAAACAACCTGAGCTTGAACCGCTGTAAAACATGACCATAATAGCCAAGTGAGACAGCTAGAAAAATGTGTGGTAATTCCTTTCTGAAAAGCTGGCTGCCCGCTTAATACGCAATGGTTGGTTTCTCACGTAATGTTATAGTCTGAAGAGGCCACTTCATGCCAGATGTGTTGCTACGACGCTAATTGCGGTGCGCTTTCCACATCTGCTCGCGTCGATGAAAGCGCAGAGATAGTTGCAAGACATTGATTGAAAACAGTTGTTTGAAAAAAAGTAGTTAACGTGTTTGTTTGTGAGTAGGATAAAAGTTTGTGATAGGGTTGTGAACTCTAGTTTTTTTACCAAGTAAATCAATCTATTGCTTCGATTAATTCTCGTGTGTCCAAATTTTGTAATTTGTCAAAAAATTCGTTGCACTATTTGCTATGACATTAGTAAAATCATGCTGCATCTAGCATTTGATATGATTAAGTCATATACGACTAATGAAAGGAACAATTACTGTAAAATCAAACTTGGTGTACCCCAGGGCTGTGGAGCCGGAGCCCAAGCAATTTTGGATGGCAGGAGCCGGAGCCAAAAAATTTTGAATGGTGGAACCGGAGCCTGAAATTTCAGTTACCGTTCAACAGACATAGTTTGTAGAGCAAGCCAATTGTACAAATAATACAATGGTTTTTGGTTTTTAATGGACCAAATCATTCTGGAGTCGGAGCCAAAAATTTTACATGCCTGGAGCCGGAGCCCGAAATTTGAGTTCCGGCCCCACAGCCCTGATGTACCGCACGCACATAGCTCTTGACCGATCCAGTCCAGATCTCGGGATTGTTAAATTTCAGGGATTTCAGGAATGTGTCTATGAACGTCAAAGCGGTGCCATTTCGCTTGGATTTGCTGATTATTTATGTTTTAGTGCAATTTTACAATAATTTTATAATAAAAGCTGCCTTGGGTACAAAGGGTATCAGTAGAGATCGACCGATATGGGTTTTACCGATATATCGGTATCGGCCAAAACGGTCGATATTATCGGCCTCAATAGGAGTTGGCAGAACGCTGTTATATTCCTCACTCAACCAGACAACTTGCGCAAGAAAGCACAACGAAGCAAGTCAAGACAGTATCTTACAACAACGCTAGCAGGTGCGGTTTCATAAATAAACAGAGAAGATTAACCATGAACACAACCGAAACAAAAGCATCATCGGGAAGTTTCGCAATGCTTGAAGGTACCGCGTGCAGGTGTTGTGTACGAATAAACTCCAGTTATACTTCCGAAGTTTTCGCAGCACGAAAACTTTGACTGTAACTTGAGGTGCAGAAGTCCAATCGATGCCTAGTTTATCGCAGATTAATTTAAAAAAGCTTGCATGAAAAATGAATTGCGTTATGTCAAGCAATATTTGCGGCGTTTTGAATATCTGTGATTTCAAATGCAATCGTTACTCATTAGAGACAACACCTTTCGCTATGAAGCAGTTGCAAGTAACATCTTAAAAGGATTCTACTTTTGTTAACTTGATGTGTTAGGCCTAGCGCGCTGGTTTATACTGTACGCAAAAATATCGTCTTCGTGGGTGAACTTAATCGACATTTTCCACGAGGCATGATAATGATAATTGTGATCTCACAATCCAAGCTGTTGCAAACGTGAAACCAGCATTTGTGGATGTGGCACACAAGCTACGGGAGCGCTGCTCCAACATTTCACAAATATAATACATTGAAACGATGATTTGTCATTCGGTCCCATAGCAGCGCGGTAGTCAGTGGTCATTGTTGCATCACAATTGCTGTTGTCCGTTAAACACGATCAGCAAAAGCAGTGTTTGCAACAACGCAACTTACGCAAGTTAACAGCGCATTGTTTGTAATTGGATCAGAACTACCGCGGCATTATTGCACAATCATCGGATGCGCACATGTGCACCTTAGCTATTGTTATGGGCATGGCGACTTGTTCTTATGGAATTTGCTTCTGGCGGAGGGGCGCTAATTGGTTATAGCAAGGATGACCAACCTGTGGCGTATTGGATGCTTAGAAGTGGCACATTACATCCTTTTGATGACCAGAAAGTAAGCCACTCCTACTTTTTAATTTTAGTGAGTTTATTTTTCTTGCACGTCCTTTCTAGCAAGGACAACTTGGCTTTCTAGAGGAAAAGTTCTAAAACGATTTTGGAAACTGAAAGACGTTGTACTTGATTTTCTAGAAGAGAAAGATGAGCTGCACAAAAAGGCCCTTTTGTATAATGGGAAGTGGTTGTTAGATTTAGCATTTTTGGTTGATGTTATCCCATCAACCGTGTAAATTACCTCAATTTGAATCTGCTGGGCAAAGACAAACTGTTACCTAGCTTAGTAAATGATATCATTGCATTCAAGGGCGTACGCAAGGGGGGTTGTGGTTAAAAAAAAAACCCTTGAGCTTGATATTTAACAAAAATTATATTACCTGCGCAAATGAGATTGATTGTTTTCGCATACTTTTTGCTTGTTAATTTGTCGACTTAATGTAAACACCTCCGAATAAATTTGCATGCAAATTTCAAGGAACATTGCAAATGGGCCAAAAAGTAATAATATAGGTTTTGATAGGAATCTAGATTATCGTCTGCATCCAGGAACCATCTCACCACTTTTTGCAGATCTTTCGTCCACTACGCATGTTTAAGATTGTGTTCCGCGGTAGTTCACTTTATCCGAAAACATTATCTTTATTTTGTCTGCTCAGGCTGATCAGCGAAAGCGCTGACCGCATTGGCTACATTACCAATTTCTGCCGCATGGTAGAACTGTTGCACGAGCTCAAAAACAGCAGTTGTTAACATAGAAGCATTCAGGCATTTTATAATGTCACAGCAGGGAAAAAGGAAAACTAGAAGTTTTCTGGACTTCTATACATAACAAAAAATTGAACGTGTTCTTGCGTAACGCGCATTTGCAATTCTTGTGTAGTTTAGCAAGATTCGATCTTGCAAACCGGGGTGTGCGCCAGCCAGTCCAGCTGCACACTTTCCATACTCCACTGCTCGTATTCAACAAGACATTAGCGCAGCCTCATTTTGCAGTTGTAAATTGTTCTGACCCAGTTGAGCTTGTTTTACTCACCTGTTTTAAAATGCAGCCCGATATTTTTGCAGTTGTTAACTGCTGTGTCGTAGCGTTGAGTTTATTTTCCTCCGATATCCTAACTTGGAGCGCTGATAGTTTACAATTAGTGCAATGACACATAAAATAAGGGGACTGCGTGTAGAAGAATATACATATTATGTCAACAAACTTCGCCAAAACGTTGGTTTGGAAACATGAATATGACGTCAAACTGTGACATCACAAACAGCGCACACCAAATGTAAATGACTACCATATGCCACTGAATGAAACCCCCATGGAAATTTTCTGCGTACGCCACTGAGTGCATTTACGCATTCAAGATGAAGTTGAAACTTTATTTCTCAATTAAAAAAAGGAATTTAAAAGAACAAGGTGAATGTGTTGAAAATATTGTCAACTTTGCAGAATACATTGAAAAAATCAAATTACTACATAAGGTCTTTGATAGTGGTTTTAGTGATTTTTCTGAAGAAGACCGCATGCTTGCATTTATGAATTCATTTTCACTTAACATAACATTCTAAGATGCCTAGTAATATGCAAATGGAACTTGTTGAACTAAAAGCAAATTCACTACTGAAAATGAAGTTTGATTAACTTTCCTCATTGTCAAGTGCGTCGGAAATGATTGGTTTTTGGCGATCATTATCATGTGAACATTTTCCAAAAATGAGAAAATTTGCCCAGAGTTATGCTTGTCTCTTCGGAACTACGTACAGTACAGATGCGAGCAGTCATTTTCTTTAAATCAAAAACAAACGGAGGTCGCGACGGTCCGATTCCAGCTTGAAGGACTGTCTGTTACTTTCAGTTACGAATTTAACTCCTAATATCACTGGTTTGGTGAAAGCAAACCGGAAACAAATGTCACATTAAAGTCATTTTTTATTTTGTCTGTGTATAAAATTATGTTCATTTAAAACTGCTGATTGTATTTATATATTACTATTAGCACTTTCTGAAGTAAAATGATCAATGAAAATTAAAAAGTGTTGTGTGAGATCTTTTCCTCTACAACTGCTACATCTGTCATCATTATTAAATAAGTTGGGTAATGCTTGTTTATATGTTTGTTATATAAGATAAACATATATTTTTCAAATAAATATGTTAAGATAACTTCAAAATATGTCCATATTACCACACGATTTACAGGGCTGAAAAGAAGTGAATGTTTGTGTGGCGCAATTGAACTAAGCGTGAAAAAAATTGGCGCATGGAATCAAAATGTTGGCCACCCCTGGGTTGTAGCCTAGTGCTGATTTTGTTCAGGCTCGGTTGTAGATGACCGGCTAACTCACTGTAGGCTACATGGTGAAAATGCAGATAAACTTTGCTTTCTGCATGACAATCTTAAACTGTTGATATGGAACTACTGAGAATTGACAAATGAGTTGCGGTATTTCATTTCATACCAATGCCAGTACTTCAGTTGCAGTAACTAATGGAAGTAGTTTTTCTTGTTTTTTAAGGACATGCAGTTATTTAATGTTACATTACATCAAAATTCCAAATTTGGTTCTTTGCGACTTGGATTGACTTTTCAAATTGAAAACCCACTGAGTTGCAGAAGAGTCTGAAAGGTTGATTTGTGAAATATATACAAAAACCAAGTTTTGCAAGATTTATGTGGTACAGTAACTGTTAACAAACATACTATCAAAGACCAAAAAAGTTACTGCTGTTTTGGAAATATTTTCATTTTTGGCAATGGCTACAGTATTTTGTTTGGGACAACACCTCTCAAAGCGCAAAACGACAAAGAATGCTAGAAATTTGGTGGCCATGCTTTTGGCTACGCCTAAGCTCGCGGTCAACCTGGTTGGTCCTGGCGGGCGACCTGGTGCCCATGGGTACCACATTGGTGACCCCCGATTTTTAGTGTTTTTTTCAACATATGATTTGGTATGGTCCAAAATCATAAAAAGTTGATAGATGCACATAAGGCAGAAATATTGGTTGAAATATACTGATTGTACAGAGCTGAAAAAGATAACCATTACAAACTGTTTAATTATTTTTTTTAAATCCTTCAAATTTCATTGCTGTTCGTTTTGTTTGATTAAAAAAAGTTAAATTTACCTGTTCAAGTCGCCTGCCTATTTTGTTTTTTACTTAGTAGATTTTTTTCAAAGAAAAAATTAAAAGTGTTTTATTGGTGGGTTTTATTGGTTTTTTTTAAGTGGGCTTTTTTAAAAAACCCGGGTGGTTTTTTTTGGCCGTTTTTTTTACAACAACCCTGAGTTACAAACACGTTGCTACCAGCGTTGATACGCTTAGTGTTTTTTTACCAGACCTACTGATTCTGGAAGTTATTCCTTGATCTAGGTATTTTTGATAATCTTGCAATGTGCTTCAAGTGATTTCCCTTTTTCGGTTCGCAACAACAATTCTTGAATAAGAATTTCTAGTGGAAGTCAGCAAGGTTTTGCCTAGATCTCATGTGGTGCTGAAAAAAAAATACAGCTATGCGAAAGCAGCAAGCAAAGACCAGACAACCTAGAAAAGTTGAGTGAAGCACTCAAACTGACAAGCCTATATCAGTTGAGGCGGAATGTGCCTTCTCGGTTATTGCCTCTTTTCCAAATTAAATCCAGAGCCGCCATGTGATGACACTCTTAACCCGCTCTTATTTATGTGTAAATATTATAAAAAATGAAGGTGGTTCCTGCGTCTTATGTTCACGTTTTTTCCCATTCCATTATCCCGAAAATCCTGGGATTGCCGAGTAGATATCCCGATTCCAGGATTTCAAATTTGGTACAAAATCACGGCCCAGATTCCTGCCCTGTTAATGCCTATCATGTTGGCCTTTTGGTTCTGATGGCATTACGAACATTGAGGTTGTGCTACTGTGAAAAAGGCAAGAAATAAACTACGGTCTTGGTGTGCTTCGTGCAATGATTGATTCCGATGTAAAGGCGTATTAAATAAAACAAACCTTGTAGAGGTGTACTAAATATGGCAAATAGCAGTATCTGAGCTAGTCCTCATTTTGCAATGATTTCCACATGTTTTTCGTTTCATCTGCTTTAACAATAAACCTTATATCGTATGGATTTTTAAAAAATGGTTTGAACCACCACACTTCACCGTAGTAGGGAAACGATATCTTTTGTGATGCTCACTTTTCAAGATTAATTCGTGGTATATTGTCTGACAAGCATATGATTGTCCATAAAACATCGAGAGCAGGTTACAATGAAAGTGAGTTTTTCGTCAGCAATCTATGCTAAGTATTGTATTCGCCAAACACCTTCAATAAACTCCAACATTCTTTATTCAACCTTATTTTGTAATTTAGAGTCAGATATGATTGTATGAATAGGATAATGTTATTATCGACTGATGTCGTGCAAGATTTATAAGATCTTTTCATTGCAATACGGGTTTTGATGCACTTTGCAAATGAAATTGTTGTTACTACAGAAATCTTACACTGAAGTCAGTCAATTGAAAGTGAAGATATCATCTTTGGAAGAAACCATCTCTCAGATGGCCAAAGAAAAAAACGCGAAACAACTGGATGGCCAGCAACAACTGTCCAAGCTCTCCAATCTTCTCACAGAAATCACTACCGTGGCTCAGAAGCTTCAAAGTACTTTGTAATTTTTCATGCCGTGAATTAGTTGTAAACTTGCCATGCACGTCGTTTCTATGGATATTGCTCAAATTGTGCACTGTCAATTGTCGTAAGTTGTTTTTTATTTGTTTGGGTTCAGTTCCAACTCGATGTTGCACTGTTTTTACATCTGTCATGCGTAACATCATAATCACTGCCGCCCTGGTTTTGTGTTTCTTCACGTCAGCCATTTGCTAACTTTACCTGTTCGTTGCAGAAAGCGTCCTTCTGCCATTTTCGTCGCAAATCTTTTTAACACAATGTTTTATTACGTGGTGCTCTCGGCAATGTGGCGTGATGATGATGATAACCTGTAGCTTCGCTGTTTGTTCGAGAACTCTGCCCGCCATCTTCAAGACGTGACTGATTGTGAAGCCATGCGGATTCTAGGAATTCTTGCTACCTTGTCGGCGTTATCTTGAAGGAAATTGCAGTACTGCAGTAAATGTTCACATTTTTATAAAATTACACGGAGTTCCAGCCCCAAAACTATGTTGCCACTTCGTGTTTCATACAGTTTCATTTTCCATCCCGTCAAACGTTTTCCAGCGTGTTGAAGTTTTGCGTTCGTTTTGCAGTCATCGTACAGTATCTTCAATAGATCGTGCAATTGTTTCAATGTGCAGGTGTTGTGAAGTTGTGGGTGGTGTACACTTCCACATTATTGTACTTATGGATTACGATAGTGAAAGACTCACCAGTAAATTAGAGAAACTTAGCAGTTTTACTGTTTAAAAGAATTCTGCGTTGATAAAGCTTGATTGCTTAAAGAGGTTTGTTCACGTAAGACTTGTTTTTTTCAGTAAGTTAAATAAAACGGGCGATTAGCAGAATGCTAAACGCAAAGTTAGTCTTCCCTCATTTTGCAGTATGGTTGTCCACGCGCCTGTGGAAGTTGGTCGATAAAAAAGATCCGCAAAACTTTACACTTAAAGTGGAAATAGTGGCGATGAGTGGAATTTTTTCATCCCAGCTTTTCCCTTGTACCGATCCGCAGAGGTGCTCTGCTCAGATCACTGTTGAAAACGAGTAAGGTCGTTCACTGACAACACTTTTAATTTGCTCTTTTGCTATTCACGACGCGACCATCCATACTGAACACTTGTTCATTAGCAGCGCTAGTTGCCATCACGCAGAACGTATTTCTTGCAAGATCACAGATCTGGAAAATCCAATCTGTGGTCCTACCACACCCTTGTACCAAAGGCTCTCTGTAGCATTGAAATTTCTTGCCCATGTCACTTTCACATGCATTTGTACTACGTTTGCATGTCAAGCGACGGTCCTCAAAAACGAGACAGCTTGTTCTGACGTCTTGTACCGTTTGGTTTACATGTCTGAAAGTCATTCACGTGTGGCAGACACGTCGGTAAACATCTACTGTGCAGGCTATCTTGAAGGAAGCTAGTGAAGAAAGGGTTGTGTGGAGGTGGAAAGCATGTGCACTGATTACAGGTTTCACGAATTTGGCAATTGCTGTTTCTGCCGTGAATTATGGATCATGCTGCACCATCCATAGCAGATGTGCTCTGGCGTTGGTTTACAGCAGGGGTTACGAACACGCGGGCCGCATGCGGCCCACAAAAGAATTTCGTGCGGCCCGCGAAACATTCAGGCGAGACCAGCAGTTATTACTTTTGTTTGTTTCTGTTGATGAACAACTTTTTTCGTTTTTACCAGGTTTCATAGTATGACTAAAAAGTTACGCGGCCTGCTTACTCGGTGGTAACTGACAAAGTGGCCCGCGATAGCAAATAGGTGCGTCACCCCTGGTTTACAGCATGCGTTGATATCACATGTGCAAAGTTACAGGCATACAAATTTCACACAGGTTTCCTAAGCACAATGCTGAAAAACATTTTGGAGATTACCGCTTAATATTGCATGTGGCTGCAAGTGCCTACGTGGAACTTTTGGTGACGCGTCAGTCAAAATCTTCAATTCACACTGATACTATGGATACAAAACATTCAGTTTTTGTTATATATCCTATGACAGTTTTTCAAGGAGCTAGTGAAATAATTATATATCTTGTACTACTGTTACCACTGAGTTGCCCTATTTTTGCAAGCCTGATTTATGAAGATTAGTGCAGCACACAAGGTTCTTACTTTGAAAACAACTATTCCTAACACTGCCAAGCCACTCCAGCTGATCAGTAGCCTATTTAAAATATATACAGAGCTTCTTATCATACTGTACGTTGTGCACAGCTTTCAACCTTTATTATGAACAAGCATCTTCTCACTAATATATCCTTTCTAAACAATAAGGGATATTTCAAACTGCCAGATAGCCTACATTTCAAAAAGCATATTTTAGTTACTGTTGTAACTTCCACTGATGGCATAGAATTATTGTAGCTACTCAATTGTTTTAATGAAATGTAAAATGCAGAGGCAACCAGCTTTTAGCAGGGTGGTTTCTGAACATTTGGTTAAAATTCATGTCTTCAAAATTAGAAATCCTAACACTGCCAACCCAAAGCCTAAACTGCTATCTAATAGTATTGTAAAACTACCCATCCTCGCTGACGTGCCTTGTCGACTGCGTGGTAATTATGTTGGTATTACACTTCCAAAACTGAACTCAACACACTAACAGTTGAAATAACGGTGCAGTCATATCTTGTCTGGACATAGGCACTGAATGCTAGCCGTGCTACGGTAAGCGCTAGACTAGTACCGCGCGAACGAGACCACGTACACTTCATATTCACGAGACGTCTTCCTGTCGAGGTGGCCAACGCACTGGATCTTTCAGGGCTGACTCAGTAAATCACGTTCAGAACCAGACCACTAGTTATTCATGTATGTTTACGAAATAACGCAAAACTGGCCATGCAAACGTAGTAAATGTCAACATTCAGTTACCCCCACAAAGAATTTCTTAACCCGGTCGCGACCAACCGTGCACCAAGTTCCACCTGCCCTACAATTGCGGATACCGGTGTCAAGCGAAATTTATGACTTCATACCATGTGCGCATGCACATAATACTACTCTGCGTATCAAATACGCTGAGAAAGATTATTATTAGGGTTCAGGGTTGAGTGTTTAGGTACGTGTGTCGGGTTAGGGTAAGAAAAAGAAAAATATTTAAGATCACAATGGCTACGGTTATTCCCGCACTGTAGCTTGTGCGTACCTGACACCTAACCAAAAGGTTTTAATTTATGCAACACAAATCAACAAAGTTGTTGCCAAACTTCATTCCTTTACTCTGAGAAGCAAAATAGCTGACAAATAATGATAGGTCAGAAATTTCGCAGAGGTCAGAAATTTCGGTTGACACCGGCAACCCGCGCATAATAGTAATAATATGATACATGCCACATATGGCACGTACCTCGTACATAGGTCTACGGGAGTGCCTATTTTTGGGAATGCAAAAATTTTTTGCCAATTTTGATCTTGTTTTTTCCAAATAACGTAGGGGAAATGTGGGACCAATGAGACAATTTTGACATTTTTGCTTCTTTCGGAAAACTGGCTGATACATTCAAAGTTAGGTGATGTTTTTCTTATAGTTTGGGTTATTCTGCATAATTTAACATAAAAAAATCAATCGTCAGACATGTTTCGACAGTTTTATTTGGATTTAAAAATTTCCACTAAAACGTCCCATTGGTCCCCACCCATGGGGAAGTTTGGGACAATAGGGTGGGACCAATGGGACATGAACAAAGCACGATTGTCTCAGGTAGCCAAACCTTATCATGGCGCGTTTCTTGATTTCCATTTTAAGAAATCAGTGAAATGCAAATTAACCATGCATTTAATGTTCACAAAATTCGATGAAATTAATTCTTTTTTGTGATCCATTTCTCATGTTTCATTGGAAAGGAAGGTCGATAGGATATTGGTTTAACCTGCATGAGTTTTTTGTCAATAATCGCATCCAAAACATTTATAAACAGTAGAATGACAATGCTTGAAAAGTGGCTTGCATTGCATCTGTGAAAATGTCAAATAAAATTTCAAAATTCCAGACAAGTGTTTGGTTATTGAGTGAAGTGTACGATAGGGCAAGACTTCAACCATATCACAGTTTGTCTGATGCTATGTCATCTTTTTCTGAAAATTAGAATTCCTTTTTTTATCTCATTATGAACCAAACGTCAAAGTCTCCAAGTGCAACAAAATTTGGTGCCTCTTTTCTTTTAGCCTAAATAAACTTTTACTACAGCGTACTAACGAATGGGTGTTTAATTGTCCTGTTCAGTGAATTGAAATCGTTTTTCTTCAACAAAGGCTTCCCCTTTATAATTAATTTCTTCATTATCTGAATCAAGCAGCATTATATCCTCACTTTTACTTCTGGAGGATGAGTATTTCCGACGTCTTGAAAACAAAGTAGTTTTGGGGGGCAACTACAATCTCTTTTTTTCTTGGGTGTCAGTTAGTATGGTAGACTTGGATTTTTTATTGTTGCTGCCCTTTGTAGTAGATGACACTATTGGGTGCAGAGAAATAAAATTTAGGAACGTTTCTGCTTCTGACATTTCTCCAATGTCAGGCGCCTGTGTGAATCTGCTCGCTTCTATCAGAATGTTACTTTTTCTGACTGTTATAGATTTTCAGTCGCTACTGAATGGAAGAACATATCATGTGTGATCATATTTGGGTTAAGAGAGGAAGTTTCTCTGAATGAGGAAGTAATTTTTTCCAGTGTAAATGACCTTGGAAAGGCCTTCACAGTTAATTCAGCAGCTTTGTATATTAAAATGGGTTGTCCAAGATGTGAAGTAGGTGTCCCAAGGGTCCCCACCCTATCTGCCCCATAGGTCCCCAGGCAGCGATTTTGAAAATATTGACTGATCATTTGCAAGTTCTTCAAGTAATTACATCATAATCCGTCTGTGCAGTCTGCAGTAGTCATACGTTCCCCAAAAATATGTGATTTTCATTTTAACCTCTTTGTTACCAGTCAAAAGTGAAACAACACTGACCTCACTTTTTTTACTAAAAACAATAAAACTAGGTTTTCCCCATGCAAACGTCACTGCAATTTGTTGTCTACGACGAAAACACATGTGAGACATCTAACCATGATGTCGGTTCCACAATGTGAAAATGAGATAAAACGTAATCACAGGAAGGTGCTGTTTCCCAGGTTTAAATTTGTCAAAGTGTCCCATTGGTCCCACATTTCCCCTACAAGCAGCAAGTCTTAATCTTAAGACTAAAACGTACCATTGCAAACAAATCAAGGTGTCTGGATGCTTAATTACCAATTACCGGGTTCAAAGCCGTACGTTCTCAACTAGCAATCAATATTCTGCATAGCCACGTGTGAACAATGGTTATACTGTATTAATTGGTTGAAAAAGGTTAGTCAATTCCAATAAAATCCCTCCCAAAATTGCTGTTCATGTCACCACGTGTGGTAGGTGTTGTTCAGCATCTTCATTTTCAAGTTTTTATATACGTTCTATCCTTATTCTTTTAACACGATCATCCTAATAGCTAAGATCTGTGCTTCTCTAACATAGATGTGTGCATTCGTGTTGGCCACAATCGCAATCAATCTGGGAAAGGAGTAAAATATATCAGGTTACGATCTGAAGTATTACATTGCTGCAAATAGGTCAAGTCTCAAGTAAGGAAAGGAAAAGGAGGCAGTTTAATACATAGCATACAACTTAGCCTTCCACATTAGGCTATCTTCACTGCAATGTGCTGTAGGCTACTTAAAATATTACAACTTACTTAAGCGTTACAGCTTCTAGAGTCACATTATGAAAACTAAAATCCACTCCAGCTTAGACAGTCAAATGTGCAATGAACACAGCACGCTATGAAAAAATAGCAATATGGAGCTGGTACAGACAAATACTGCAGCCTGTAAGATCAACTACCAGGGAATGTGTACAAATGCACATTTCCAATGACAAATGACTTATAACCTCAACAAGAGTATTTTATAAAAATACCAGTGCTTCACTGGACTGCATTAGCATTAGTGAATCATGCAGTGCAATAAACAGTAGAGTTGCTACTGTTCATGAAAACCTCACCTCACAGCCTTATTTTAAAGCATTAAAATTTGGCTGGATGCAGCATATGAAATTCATTTCAGAAACAAACGAAAAATATGAAAACCTAAACAGTATGAAATCACACCTATTACTATCATACATATTACCGCTGCATTTACGTAGTTAATTCTGTTCATGAATACTTCGCAGTAACAGATTCACACTTGCAAATCTCACAACATTAAGCAAGTTTGAAACATGAAAACTTCACAGAATCATATCACAACTGCACCAAATTACTACCACAAACCATTTTGCGGCTACAGCTGTATTTTAGTTGTAGACTTTACAGCATCAACAATTTGAGGTTTACAAAAATTAGGGTTGTTTGGAATGGTGAGTTACCACTACATGTTCCTATTTTTAAAATGTTTCTTAGTCTACCCAAATTTGAATGAGCTTGTTTCAATTGGCTCAAATTTGACTTGGACTGGTGTAATTTGTCCAGATATTTACAATATATCTCGTATGCAAATCTGAAAGAAACTCTTCAATTTGCCCAGATGGTTCCAATTGTACCCATGTTTGAATGAAACTGTTTCAATCACCCGAATATGATTGAAGCTGCTGGAATCTGCCCAGATGTTTCTAAATGTATGTAAATTTAAATAAAGATCTTGTATATTACCCAAATGGAAATGAAGCTGTTTGAAGTTTCTAAAATTGAATAAAGCTGTTTGAAGTTACCCAAAATTGAACGTAGATGTTCCACCAGGCCCGTAACCAGCTTGGGGCGCCAGGAGGGGCGAAGAGTTTCCTGAGAGGGTCCCAAATTTTTTGAACTATGTCCGATATTTTCAAACTATATCCAACACATTTTTCCAGGGGGATCGAAGAATTTTCTCCCCTGCATTCCCCCTGGTTATGGGCCTGTTTTCCACTTGCCCAAATTTGAATAGAGCTATTGCCATTTGGCCAGAGATGATTAAATCTGTTGTAATTTAGGCCCACTCAAATTTTTCCAATTCATGGAAACATTTCTAACTTCACCCAAATTTGAACGAAGTTGTCCCAATTTACTCAATTTTCATAAAAATTGTTAAAATTTACCCAAATGATTTTGATTTCATCCAAATTGGAATAAAGCTCTTATAGTTTACCCAGACATTTTTAAATGTACTAGAATTACAATGGAGCTATTCTATGCAGCCCAGCTGTGAACAAGACTGTTTGAAGTTGCCCACAATGGAATGAAGCTGTTGCAAATTTGCAAGTTGCCAAAATTTGATTTGACTGCTGGTCTTCACCGAAATGTTTTCTATTTTTCTAAATGTTTTTATTTTCATCCAAATTTGAGTGAAGCCTTTCTCATTTGCCCAAATTTAACTGAAGCTATTGGACTGTACCCAAATGCTCCTAATGTACTCAAATGTTTCTAATTTTACCCAAAACTTGAATGATTTTTTAGTTGGCCCAAATTTTTTGAAAGCTGTTGGAATTACCACATGATTCCGGTTAACTTAAGGGCAATGTCTAGTTTGCCATCAGGGGCAAAAAAGAATGGCAAAATAGTTTCAGATTATTTTGCCGCTTTCTCCATTATTTTGCCGTTGATTTGGTCATTATTTTGCTTTAGTTGGGAAAATAGACACTACCTCACTTACACGTGAATGTAGCTTGATACGTTGCCCAAATATTGAAATTTTTGCCCGAATAATGACCAATTTGTCAGCTTTGGGGATGCGACCGCATCCCCTGTGTCCCCATTCCGTACGCTTATGACCTCATATATGTCTTCAGAGAAGATAGTAATAAAATGTCTTCAGAGAAATAAGTGTGGATGAATGGCAAATGCAAGGATGCAGTCCATTTCTTCAATCTGAGATGTGAGTCGCGTCTGCTAGCATGGTACGAATGCATGCAACAAGGGCAAGCAACCAGTTATCCTTTCACCTTCACAATTTTTACAGGTCGCACACTGCGAAGGAAAAGCTAGTATAGTTAGTATAGTAACAGTATCCCCACAGGCGTACGAGGCGGGGGGTCGGGTGGAGCGGCCGTCCACCCCCGGGCTTGAAAAATTTCAGGGCAAACTCTGTTTTCAGGGCAAGCGCAAGTTGCTCAAAAATCCTGAATGCAAAAAGTATATTTCAATACAGTGAAAAACTTCAGGGCACACTGTTTTTCAGGGCAAATGCAAGTTGCTCAAAAATCCTGAATGTAAAAATTAAATTAGATACAGTGAAAAATTTCAGGGCACACTCTGTTTTTCAGGGCAAGCGCAAGTTGCTCAAAAATCCTGAATGTAAAAAGTATATTCAATACAGTGAAAAATTTCAGGGCACACTCTATTTTTTAGGGCAAGCGCAAGTTGCTCAAAAACCGTGAACCGTGAAAAATTTTTCAATACAATGTGTATCCACTTGGGGGTGATCTGTGTAATTTGGACTAATGTAGTTTGTAATCTGGACCAAAGTTGTGATTAGTTATAGTGACTTTGATCTGGACCAAGCCCTCATTTCTGTAAAAATCGATCAATCGGATGTCTGTAGTTCAACAGCTTGATTGATATAAAAATTCGGTAACTCTTTCTTTGTTCGTTTTCGAGTTTGCGCTGGGTAGAGGTGCAGGGTGTTAAAATGATAGATTTTTTTATTAACAGGAGTTTTAGAAGCGAACAGCACGGACGTGCAGATTGCTTGACTCCTTTGAGTGCGCATCTTTAAGTGCCTTGCTTAAGCGCACAGCAGCGATAACACAGCCAGGTTTAGGGAGTTAGACCCTTCGACCCGGAACCGTCACTTTTAAAACGTTGCGTTGCGTCATCGCAGTCGTGTACCTGTTCGCATCAGTAAAGCAATTACCGTAAAGCAGGGGTCACCAACCTTTTTGAAACTGCGAGCTACTTCTTGTGCACCGATTAATGCGGCGGGCTACTAGTTTGATACAAGTGTGTATTACACACTTCCGAAATAAAAATTTTGCTCAATTTACCTTCCATTATTTTAGTATTGGTGAAAGACATCGATCATGCTAATATTATTTTTAGAACAGGCCCGCGGGCAACCCACATGGTCCTTGCGGACGACCTGGTGCCTGCGGACACCACGTTAGTGTTCCCTACCGTAAAGTTTCTTGTCTGGGAGAACACAACACGCAAGGAACTGCAACCCCTTGAGTTAACAAGCAAGTACTACAGAATTTGCCTATAACGGCACCTCTAGGGGATTGCATAAAGAACAATGTTTCCGAATTGACAATTTGACATTATAATCGAATTGAAATGCATGTAAAAGATGCCATCGGGACCAAACAAAATGTAACGTTATGGGCGAATTGACGCTCCAGATGAAGCCGTTATAAACGAATTCAACTCGCAAGAACGGATTTACATAAGGTTTCAGGCCCCATTCGGATTAAACTAAAAAGTTATTTTCAGGCAAACTGCTTATTTTTTGAGCAAATTGTTATTTTCAGGGCAATTCTTTCCGCCCCCCAGTAAAATGCCTTCCCGTACGCTTATGAATATCCCCATGTAGTATAGCATTGTTTCTCCTTGGATGATGTCAAAAAACTGATTTACTGGACTCATCACGCAAAGGTATAGGTCCAGATTTCAGATGTCAGATTTCCCATATAGGCTTTCGAGGCTATAGCCCAGTGCGGCAGAATTTCCAAAGGCGCAAACAAAAATTTTTTCGGAAGTTTTGAGTTGCTTTGCTTAGGCATTGAACAGCACCCATTCTAGAGTTACCTGCCTGTCTGTTTTTCCTGTTTCATCGCACACACGGCGCGGACCAAATTTTCGTCTTAAGTGAAAAGCGTGTGGCAAAATTTCTGTAGCCTATGGCCGGCCAGCACTGAAATCGGCCCTGGTGGTACACCGTGAAGAAGTGTAAAAAATGATAGACACCCAGTATCCAGAGACAAGTGACTTTCACGAAAGGTGTTGCTTGAATGCACGGTTTAAGCCAGTGCCAATGCTTCTTATTTCGATCTACCAGGCAACTAACAGCATCGAAAACTGAATTCTATCGTTTAGCCCAGGGTCTCCAAATTCCGCCCCGCTAAGGTATTCCATCCCGGTGGTGCAAGCGCACCCCAAAAGATTTGATTTGTCAAAAATGTAGGCAAAATCTCAACAAATTGGACAAAGAAGTTTCGACATTTTTTACATTATTTCATGAAATTAAATTTCTTTGTTATTGCATGTATGGTGTAATTGGAGGTTTGAGCCAGGGGGCAAAACTTAGATGAAGAGAGCCCACCAGCAAACACCCAGGCAAACCTGAGAAACGACTGGTGCGGATGGCTATTCTAAAACCCTAAATCACCGAAAAACGCAGAAAATAACAACGTAATGAAAACCAAAGGAATACTAAACCGGAATTTAAGCTAAGTGGGGGTCCGGTTTACACTTTAGCTTGCCAGGGGGCGGTTTGCACCCTTTCCCCCGTCAGTTACGCCACTGTGTGTATATAAAAGTTGATTGTGTGATAAGAAAACACATTAAATATACAGCATATAAAATCAGCAAGCTGTTTCTAGTACCTCCGTGTTTTTAGTTTGTTGATGTGTAACTGACTCACCTGAAACTTTTGGAAAAAGAAGGCACTGAGGTAATCGACTTTGCTCCAGGGCACCTACTTCATAACAGTGGAGTCCATGCTAGGCAAGTACAGAAAAGTTTCGTTTAACTATACAGTGTTTGGATGAACATGAACACATTTTGCCACACTGTTGCATTTATGACCAGTTGAACTGACAATTTTGTGAGACTCACCGCATGGACATAATAGTAATAATATGATACATGCTACATATATCACATATATGTCTTCAGAGGAGTAAGCAGCTTCACGCCTACTGCATCTAGGTGTGATGCCCTTGTTGATAACAACAGCTGGAATGTGAATGGAATGCCAAACATTAGAACTGTGAGCCAGATGCTCAAGAGTACTGAGCCAGCTGGTTTCTGACAATGTTCTTGCACGGTCTGGCGTAGGCTACTTCTTTTCAATTGGGCTAGAACCAAATTTCAAGATCAAACTTCCTATTTTCAACTATATGGAAACTTGGAGGAAAATATATTGTACCAACAGGTACAGAAAATTTGTAAAGAGAAACTTTGTCGCATAAAATTTTTTCGGGCATATTTAGGGAAATTTGGGAAAAATATCCTTTGCACCTTCCAAAAATGCATGCTCCTACACCTGTCTTCCGTCCGGCCCGCGAAGCCATTGCATCCGGCCATAAAGACATTTTGTCAATAACGAAATAATAGTTTGTTTACGAAAAATTTGTTGAATTGGTAGAATATTACATATCCCGAAACAATCATATTACGTAAGATGCCAGGCCCTCGAATTATCATGTAATAGCTTATGCGGCCCTAGATTTTGACGACGTTCATGCTGCATAGTTCTTGCGTGTTCGATTTTTATTGCTGTTTTTTTCTCTAGTAAATTATAACTAACTTTTTTCTTCCATAATCTATGGTATATTGCCTTGCATTCTCGCAAAGAACTCTAATGTCTAATAGTAATAATTATTACAATAATTTTTTGGAGTCGATTTTACATCATAGCTGTTTTATGGTAAACAGAAATTTTATTAGCTGTAGGCCTATGCCAGGTATCGAAACTTTTCGTGAAGTGTTTTTGTATTCCACACCTTTCAGTTAGATTAGTATAAATATAGTGGATAGGTGTCATAAACGTACGTGAAAAAACAGATCACAAACATTGGGAAGGTCATCACGCAGTGGCGTAACTAGAGGTTTGAGCCAGTGGGGACAAAACCGGTTGAAGGCAGGCGCGTAGCCAGAAATTTTGATAGGGGGCAAACAACGTTCAAGTTTCAACATTGAAATATTTAATGCCCCTTGTTTTTAAAGCATTATCGACAAAACGTGCATTTTTCTGGCGATCTTTTCTAAATCATTATGTTCAGATTTAAGCCGGCAGATACAAAGTCTATTTTCATGTAACTGACAAATTTTAAAAGCTTTTTTTAGTAAAGTTCCAAGCTTCTACGTTGGATGAAAGTCCCCAATTATCGTAATACTTTATTGCGAAAAGCGTTGTGAATATCAATAGGCTACTATAAATGCAAGATCAGCAGTAGCAGCCAATGTTGCAGTTGAGCAAGAAGTCATCGTGACCGCCGTTAAGATTGCGCTTTTTATATTTACACGGTACTGCTATACGAGCACACTAACACACGTTCAATCGAAGTCGAGCGGCAAGTTTGCTGTGAGACACCGACCACCGAAGTATGTCTACAAAACTTGCGAGCATATAATATGTGGATTCTTGTCCAATTCTTGAGCGAGTGGTTGACGTGACGTACGTAGCTGATAACGTAAAGGTTGTAGAGTCTTTCAAAGCGTTTGAAAAAAGTTTGTTTTTTATGTCAATAAACCCTAGGAAATGCGACTGTGGCAGCATTTTTGTAGACTACGTGCGCTAAAACGATTAGGTTATCAGCTAGTTATTTGGAGTTAACAATACAATTCACAAATACGATATAGGCAACATGGTAAATTGGGGGAAGTTGCACATGTCCTCTAAACATGGGCGTCGGAAGGGGAGCAGGGGGGCCAAGGCCCCCTTGGATTTTGAAATTTTTAGCAAAAAAAGGTTGTTTTTTCAATTTCGAGGGGTAAAAAAACAAATTTCACCACTTTTGGCCCCCTTGGAAAAAAAATTTTGGGAAAATCCCCTACTGGCCCCCCCTGGAAAAAAATCCTTCCGACGCCCATGCCTCTAAACGAACTTGCATATGTTTGACCCACTCAGTCTGCACAAAATGTGTATTTGCGAAAACGAAGCTGCAATAGATTATCACCATGGCTCTGCACTAGAATTAAGAAATACTTGTCGCTGCAGTTTAATCACCGCAAATAATTATCTAGAATTAATGATGTTGTTGCTAAACAGTGTCTATGGCCTAATTGCGTAATAAAAAAGACTGAAACTGGATTGCTTTTCAGCCAAAGTTTGAGCTTCAAGGCAGGTTTGCCAATTTGGCTTTTTTGAAGCCAGATTTTGAAATTCTGGCTTTTTTGAACACCTTTGGCTTTTTCTGCAAATCAAAAAAATCCAGACAAAATCTAACTTTCACTGGCGTATTCATTACAAATCTCTTCTGAAAAGAGTCTATAACCATGCAGGATGCATAAAATATTGAAAAGGTTTTAGTGTTTCCCTAAAAATGATCGATGCCATTGATAAGAAACAAATGTGCCACAGTGTAATTACGGGGAAAGGAAATGCTTCTAAAGAGTGGAATTATATTATAGCGATAATTCTGACGAGTTTTAATGTCTATTTTGTGTTTGATTATGCATGTTTTTTGTGTATATGCTGTAAAACTGCTATCTGTTTTTTTTGGGACAAGGACCGGATTTTTTTGGTGAAGACAGGTTGGCAACCCTGCTTCAAGGCATAAAACCTATATCACCGCCATATTCAGAGGCTTGTCCATGGGAATGTCATTCCGACGGGAATCCCATGGGAAACGTCCCATGGGATGGGACAGGCTTTAATTGCTATGGGATGGGAATGGGACAGATAAATATGTCCCATGGACAACCCTGCAAATTCACGCTTTTAGATTTAAATTTGCACAAAAACAAAAATTTCCGATGTTCATTTAAGGTGGTAGTCGGCAAACTGTGGGCCTCGTCCCAATTGTGGGACGTTTAGCACTTTTTACTGGGCCGCGCAACACTTTGTATGTTGTGGTTGCGTGGGCTGAAACGTAGGCTACTTTAACAACAATGGAACATTGATTTGTAGACGTTAACTGAGCACTGTTTTTATCATTATACAGCTCCAGACATTAACATAGCATTGTCATACAACAGGTAACTGAATGCAGCATAAGTTTGAAATCGGGCCATCAAAAGTAAGCATGGGCCTTTACTTGCGACTGAAAAGGCGTTTTGGGCTACCATAACGAAAGTTTGCCGAGCACTGATTTAAGACAACGGCTGATGCTGCAGACAAGGGTAAGCTATATAGAGTTTATAGCACGTCAGCGTTATCAGATAGGAACTTTGCGATGGTCTTGAAATGAAGTTTACATCACCATTAGATGGGATACAGCAAACTGGTGTCAGAAACAGCTGCGAAAAGCGTTACTCCTTAATTGTTTTGCCCGCAGTTAGTGATTGCAAGCGCTAGATACAGTACGCTAGTACGATTGTATTTCATGATCATTAACTTCCACAGGGAAAAAACATCAGGTAAAGGTCAGCCATGAATTGAGTTCTCCAGCATTTACACTGTACGCAACATTTGATTAAGCATAGACAATTAGTAAGCCATACTTCTTTGATCAGGTTCGATTAAAAGTTGAAGTAGGATAGGTTCCTCAAGTAGTTGCGTTGATTTGCATCGAAGCATTTCTTTGGCTTATACATCAAAATTATTAACCTGAAATTTTTTGTCGCAATTTTCGGAATTAGGGGACAATTTCCCCCATTGCCCCCCTGGCTACGCGCCTGGTTGAAAGGGGCCCACTGGCCACCGAAGGGGGCCAATGGTCAACACTCAGAAAAAGAGTTAAAAAATGATTGTGAATTCGGATGTCGTGGATGTCTATACGAGATAAAAAGATGAAAACACCCCCAAAACCGCAACAACCTACTGAAAAACAAAAGATTACTAAATATCAAAATGTCAAGTAAAGGGTCCCAGTTTTTACATATAGCTTGCCTGGGGGGAGGCTCGCCCCCTGCCCCCCGTCAGTTACGCCACTGCCATCAAGCATGTTTGTAATTAGAACTTGTACCAGACGTTGTCATACAGTTCTGCAGGGTTCAAAACTTGCATCAGAATAAAGGGTTCTTCCTTGAATTAGATAGATTTTAAACGTGTCAGTTGTAGCACTGGATAAATATGAGAACCCCGTTAGATAAAACAAACTGCAGTGAAAATGAACATGCAACATGCAACATGAATTTACAACATAGTTTATGTGCAAGCTTCGATGGGAACACACCTCATCAGCAAAGTTGGGCGTAGTAAAGAAAAAATTTTACTCGTAATAACCATTTTTTAGTAAAAATAATTTCAAAAATTTTTTTTACTTTTAAACAATTTGTCAAATAAATATTCTTTTCAAAAATGTTTTTTCTGAAAAAATTTATAGGGATTTTTTAAACATAACAACTATTTTCGTGGCGCAAACGGCCACCATACACACACCAGTTCTATGCAATAAGCAGGGACGTACCGTGCAGAGCAGGGACGTACCGAGAGGGCAACAATGCCCCAAGCGCCGAAAAGTCCCAGCAATGTCGCAAGTACTTTCTTCAGTCCTGTACATTTGCTTCCGAAACACCTTACGTTCGAACATGGGGGCGCCAAATCGTTTCTTGCCCCGGGCGTCATCCTACCTCTGTACGCCCCTGGGTATGAGGAGACTTCGGTGACGGTCGAATTTTACAGCTTTTTCGAAACGCGGAAGGAACACGGTACTTCACATCTGTTACCGCAAAAGTCAAGCGAACGTTGTTTTTGTCAAAATTTGGTTACTATTCAGATTTTCAGCGCCGTCAAGTACTTGCTTAAGTTCAGTGTGTGGTATCTAGGTTTACCACGTTTCGCTAGGATGACAAGGGACCAATAATGCTGTTTTTTACGAATTGACGAAGTATTTCAATCAAAAATGGCATTTAAGACTGTGCAAAACCAAACGCAAGCATGACTTGATCAAATTAACATGACAATAATTTTCATGATACGATGAATGAATATAATCGGAAGTGTAAACTTTGTGCAACGTGGTAATGGCTTTGACAATATGTATGTAACGTCAATCGAACAAAATTTGAACCTATCTATTAACTTTATCAGGTGAAAGTAACACGTGATGTCTTGCCGTAAAATATTTCTTTTGCGCAATGACCTGCAACACGTTCAACGTATTGCACACACGGTAAACATCTTATGTAGCTTTCTATTGCGAGCCGTGGAGGAGCTAGTCCGCAGAAAATTAAGAGAAATGCGCGCCTGACGAACTTTCGCCTAAACCTGACCCTTACGAACTCCGTACACCACTGGGCTGTAGGGAATATATCTGACACTTCGAATTACAGACCAGTCGCAGTAGCCACAGTGGTGTCAAAGCTGCTTGAGCACTTCATTTTATCTAACATCTCTCCTTTCCTTAGTACCACAGACAATCAGTTTGGTTTCAAGGCTGGTCACAGTACTGACCAGTGTTCATTTTTGTTAAAGCAAACTGCCTCATATTTTGTAACCCATGGTTCATCTGCGCATGCTGTGTTTTTAGATGCCTCGAAAGCATTCGATCGAGTACTACACATGAAATTATTTGAGAAACTAATTCAAAGAAAGGTGCCAATGTGTTTTGTGCGCCTACTGAAACATTGGTAC
>Ga0210059_1003878_pt1 | contig 24059 bp, 17 predicted proteins | sample Ectturendosymbi2_FD_188042 | JGI IMG/M metagenome (GOLD analysis project Ga0210059, IMG submission 188042) | Ecteinascidia turbinata endosymbiont from Florida, USA - Sample 2 (SPAdes) (version 2) | ecosystem: Host-associated > Tunicates > Ascidians > Unclassified | place: Key West, Florida...
AGCAAGGTTTGTTTGACAATGCTGATTAGAGCAACAAGGTCCTGAGTACCTCAAGGAAACATTATTCAAGGTCAAGGAAGTACTATCATCAGTTAGCTGAAAATATGTTATCATAAGTAAAGTTGTAAATTTCTTAATAAAATGATTATACAGTTGGATGAATGCAAGATTCTCAAAAAAGTTAAAAAAACACATAATTGTTCATAACAGTATTTACATTCTATCAAAAGTATCATACTGCACATGACTACTAAGTAAACAAAACAACTTTCATATCATCCAAAAAACATTTGCTTCCTAATTGCCTACTGCTGTTATCACCTGTTTTTATGATTATTCACATGGCATTGGTTAAACCAGCCTTGTGTGAATGTCAAGCTGACAAATAAACTGTCATTGTAAGAATAAAAAAAACTACTCAGAATTAAGCTGCTGCTGATCAAGGTTTTTCACAAAATTGTAGTTCTTATTCCCAACATGAGGAAGTGCAAGCTAAACGCAGGTGGTAGAAACATTGGCTTTTAAATCAACCCCTATGCTGTATTTACAAACAGTTACTTTCTAAATCAATCCCCACGCTGGAGGTACACACAGTTGCTTTCTAAATCAACACCTACGCTGTAGGTGCAAACACTAGCTTTATAAATCAACACCTACGCTGTAGGTGCAAACACTAGCTTTATAAATCAACACCTACGCTGTAGGTACAAACACTGGCTTTATAAATCCACTCCCTACACTGTAGCTACAAACAGTTGGTTTCTGAAGCGATCCCTACGCTGGAGGTACAAACATTTGCTTTTTAAAGCCACCCCTATGCTGGAGGTACAAACAGTTGCTTTCCGAAGCCACCCCTACGCTGGAAGTACAAACAGTTGCTTTCTAAATCAACTCCTACATTGGAGGTACAACCTGTTGCTTTCTAAAGCCACCCCTGCGCTGCTGGTACAAACAGTTTCTTTCCAAATCAACCTCTGCACTAGAGGTACAAACAGTTGCTTTCTAAATCAACCCTACGCTGGAGGTACAAATAAATGCTTTCTAAAGCTATCCTTGCTCTGGAGGTACAAACAGTGTACAAAGAGTTACTTTCTAAATCAATCCCTATGCTGGAGGTACAAACGATTGCCTTCTGAAGGCATCCCTACGCTGGAGGTACAAAGAGTTGCTTTTTAAATCAACCCCTTCGCTGCAGGTACAAACATTGGCTTTATAAATCAACATCCCTACTCTGGAGGTACAAACAGTTGGTTTCTGAAGTTATCCCTACGCTGGAGGTACAAACAGTTGGTTTCTGAAGCCATCCCTACGCTGGAGGTACAAACATTTGGTTTCTAAATCAACCCCTACACTGGTGGTGCATCCCTGCACTGGAGGTACAACCCTATGCTGGAGGTACAACCCTACGCTGGTGGTAATGACGCCGCCGACCAGTGCTCTCTTGTTGAAGGGGTTTGATACTTCATACTAGTAGAGTTACCTTGCTAGTTCATCGCAATTTACATTTGCCAGTCATCCAAGCTCAACAAATAAAACCTTACAGGCATTCAACAAACAACATTCTCTGCATTATTGTCAATTTTTGGTTCTTTTAAGGAATTTATATCTGGTGAGTTATGGAGTTGTAAAGTGGCATGAAAACAGCAGCTCATTGTGTGATTTAAAAGTGATATTCAAATTTATTTGTGCACGTGATTTCAATATATTCGTACATTGGCATCAAAGGTGTTAAGTTAGTCTAGTGCATAGAAATAACTTTTATGACCTTCAGCAGATGAATATCTTGAAATACTATTTTTTTAGTTGGTACAGTACATTTTAGTTGGTGCACCAGAATAATTTCTCTCTTCTTCAGTTTATATTAGCATAGTAATAACAATTTTATGCTTTCATTGGTGCATTATGTAGACCAGGGGTTTCCAACCATTCTTTGACTCCTTCAGCCATTTCGACAGATAAGCTCCTAAAAGTTCTTATCACAAAAAGGCTCAGTAAAATAACAAAAATCCACTGAATTTTTAATTTTATATTTTAGAATATTAGGAAATAAATAATATATAAACATATTTTTTCCTTCTATTGCTAACCTTGAATGTACCTTTTCAGATAGGCAAATGTACCCCTAGGGATACAGTACCCCAGGTTGGGAACCCCCAGTAGACATTATCAATGCTTTGTACTTCAGTAGATCTATTATGTTAATTTAAATTATTGGTTTCCAAATAACATCTTTGAAGTATATTTTGTCATATTTTTACATAAATTATTTTCCGCGTGAATTATTAGCCAGAAGTGTTCCTACTATCAACGTTTTGCCAGTTGTCTCATAATGGGAGTAATTCCAAGTACATGTAACAGTATAACATTTCTAGATTTTAACTATCAACATGCACTTAATTTTATTATTAAGGATTTAGTAGCTATGTCTCTGTGAAAATGTTTCAAAAATGATGATTTCAGGGATTGTTGCACATCTCTTGGTCTATACCAATTAAATTCACAGCATTGTGATTGAAATTTTTTTGTGCCTATAAAGAAGACTTTTGATGAGAATCTTGGAAAGATTGCATTTTTCTGCATGAAGCACTATCTCAGCAATAGAAATGGCTGAAGAGTTCTTCAATGGAGTTCAGCCAATTGAACATAAGGTAAAATCTCTTACTTTTTCCAGTAAATCTTCAAGTTTTTGGATGGAACACATTGCACTTAAACACATTTCTACACAACTCTTGAGCTATAAGCTAGGTCGCTAGGATAAGAGAAAACAAAATACTTAAGAGATGATGCAAAGCCATCAAAGCTACAAGTCATGTTCAACTAATCCTTGAACAAGCAACAACAATGAAACCAAAAAACTTTGGGTTCAGTGAGAGTCAAGTTTAATGCCTACAGTTATTATAGAGGTGGGCTCTATCCAGAGTTGCTTTGAAACCCATTTTTGAAAGAAGCCTAGCCTGAGAAGATTTAATGTAAAAGAGTTAAACAGAGGTTACGCAAAGAAAGGAATACTTAGGCTATATTTTGTGTATAGTGCATATTGCCATCCATGTGAGAACTTACTGAATGGGTTCTGGATATTAATAGCACAAAAGATTTTAATCTGGAACTAAGGCATTTTTATATTATACTTATATATGCATGCATTATAGTCCGACACGCAGGTACATACCAATAAACCATTTCTCTCACCGACTGATTTGACAGTGTCATCGTTGTGGAGGCTAATGACTTGAATATAGATAAGTGCAAGTCTGCTGCACCATAAACATATGAAAACAGGGCTCAGCTGGTTGATTCCTTGAAAGCTTGCAGCTAACCTTGAACTTTCAGTTGTCTCTCTCTTATAAGCAGTTTTTCATGAAACCAACTGGATGTGTCAGTAATAAATCCTGATGAAGTTTCTTTTTTGTTTTCAAATCTATGCATTATGGGTTATATGAAAAATATATTTACTGTTTCCAGTATGATTGCCACATGTAATTTTTTGTAATGGATTTGAGACAAAGCCCAGCTCTCGCAACTGAAATGGTTGAGCAATTTCTATCACATTGTTGAAAAATTCAAAACAGCTTTTACACAGATTTATAAATGATTTCACACATCAAATGTTCTGCTTCCTCACACAAAAAGTAATGTTTGAAATTGTTGTAGAAATGTACTGGAAATTGTGAATTTCTCTTATCTAATTCATTTGTTCTCTTGTTAATTTAACAATCATTGTTTCTTCTGTGAAACCTTTCATGAAACAATTTTTTGTGAAGACAGGTGGCTACTGTTCAGCAGGTTGAAACAAAAAATGTGGAATCGGCTTAAATTGTATATAGTTTTTAGAAGAGCTCAACGCTTAGAAGAGCGAATCAAACAACACATCTTAAAATCGATTACCAATCCTCCCACTCCACACATCCGTCAAAGCCTTCCCCGCCCTGGTAAGGACACCAGTCCCCGGCAATTTCATGAATCCGCCATCGGTCAACATCTTCTTGACAACGCCCAATGTGCCTTACATTACAATAAGGACAAATTCTCTGTCCTCGCTCGAGCTCGCACTTCATTTCATCTCTCCGCCCTGGAAGCGACTTTCATCAAATCTCTGAATCCTCTTCTCTGCAAACAAAAATAATTCGTTTACTCCTTGAAGACCTCCTAAACTTCTTACGCTTTCCATTGGTTGACTGTTCCAACGTTTCGACGAAGTCCAAATTACTTCTTCAACCAATGACAACTCGCTTTTCCGATCTCCTAAACCCTTTCTTATTGGCCACTGCTTTAACCAATGACATCTCTTCTTTTCTCTATGTAAACCAGTTCGGTAGTATCTCCACTTCATTCTGACGATATCCCTTGAAAAGTGTCAGACGAAAAGCTTTGGGATGAATCTCTTACTTCACGCCATATAGTTTTTCAAAAGACTCTTGCAAATCTATTTGCCATTTTTAAAGCTATAACTCGTTGATTAGTACTTCATAGGGATAAGGTTTGCATTTGTCAGACTCATCATGCTGTTGATCTTCTCTAGGTAATGTTAAAAACATTTTATAAAGATTTTTCAAACTTTTTAACCAAAAAATTTCGTATTGATTCTCAAAAAATGTTTGCAAAATATTTTGTATAGAGTTACAAAAATGTTCACCAATAAATTTTGTTACAGATTTAAGTTACAAATTTTCAAAAATACTACCAAAATTTCACAATGCTTTACCAAAAAATGCAGCCAGTGCCATGCTGCAACGCTTTCCGTCACCTCACCAATCCTTTCTGTGATATTCAGGACACGTGGCCGAACCAACGTAGCTTGTATCTCTCAATTTGAAGAGACGGCTCGACAATGATGGTTTTACTAATTTCACAGCTCTGCACTTTATTGTGGTGCGTCACAATGGTAACTCTTCGCAAAAATTCTCTCTGCTGTTTGTACTTAGGATATTATTTTTTTAGTCATTACATAAGGTTCATGAGCATAGTGGAGAATTGGAAGAAAAACCTATTTTGAACCTGACAGCTTTGATCATAGAGTTATAAAGCTCATGCAGAACTACATTTGCCTTACCGCTCCATGTATCAAAACCCTTGTTCCGCTTTCCATCGCTCATGAATACCACCACACGGCACTTGAACTTCACCTGCTGCAGTATATTTTTAGTTCTGATATGTTAGTGCTTAGTGCTGCATTCTTGCTTGATCAAATGCCGTAGAAAACTGACCAAGCATGTGTTGAAGGTCCTGTTCAGATGATGCAAGCAGTACAAAATTGTCCGCAAAACGCAAGCAGTTGACTGTGCAGCTCCCAACAGTGACGTCCTTGTTGACTCGGCTGTTACTGTCTCTACCCAATTGATGTAAACTATGAAGAGGCAGTGGTGACAACACACAGCCTTGGTGGAGTCCAACATCCACACTGAATGGTTGATATTTAGCTTTGTAGACACAGACACAATCTTCTGAGCAGTAATACAATGACTTGGCAACCAGTATCAGGTGACCATATACAGCAGGGGTTCCCAAACTGGGGTACATGTACCCCTAGGGGTACATTTGCCTATCTGAAAGGGTACATTTCAGGTTAGGAGGAGAAGGGAAAATGTTTGTATATTATTAATTTCGAATTATTTGCACATATATCAGTGAATGTTATAACAATAATTCATTTATTACAAACACGTGGTCCATATCACAGCACAATCAAGGGCGTACGCAAGGGGAGGCGGTTGGGGTTAAACCCGCCCATTGAGCTTGATATTTTACAACTTTATTACCTGCGCAAAGGAAATTAATTGTCTTCGCATACTTTTTGCTTGTTAATTTGTCGCCTTAATGCAAAAACCACGTAATGAATTTGCATGCAAATTTCAAGGAACATTGTAGATGGGCCAAAAAGTAATAAGATTTTGGTGGGAGTCGTCTGCATCCAGAAACCATCTCACCACTTTTTATACACATTTTGTCCACTACGCATGTTTAAGATTGTGTTCCTCGATAGTTCACTTTATCGGAAACAACTGTCTTTTGTCTGCTATGGGTGAGCAGCGCAAGCACTGACCGCATTGGGTGCATTACCAGTTTCCATAGCATGATAAAACTGTTGCATGAGCTTAAAAAGAGCAGTTGTTAAAATAGAAGCATTCAGGCATTTGATATGTCTCAGCAGGGAAAAAGGACAACTGAAGGTTTGCTCGACTTCTATACATAGCAAAAAGACGAAAGTTTTCTTGCGTACTTTATGCGCATTCTCAATTCTTGTGTAGTTTAGCAAAATTCAATCTTGCAAACGGGGGTGTGCGTCAGCCAGACCAACCCCACACTTTGTGCTCCAGTCCGCTGCTCGTATTCGACAAGATCAGTGCAGCCTCATTTTGCAGTTGTAAATTGCTCTGACGCAGTGATGATCGTGTTTTACTCCCCTGTTTTAACGCGCAGCCTGATATTTTTGCAGTTATGAACTGCTGTGTCGTTGCGTTGAGTGCATTTTCTTCCGATATCCTAACCTGGAGCGCTGATAGTTTATATTTGGCACATAAAATAAGGGAAGTGCGTGTAGAAGAACATGCATACTGTGTCAACAAACTTCGCCAAAACGTTGGTTTGGAAACTTGAATATGACGTCGTATTGTGACATCACAAACAGCGCACACCAAATACAAATGACCACCATATGCCACTGAATGAATCCCCCCATGAAAATTTTCTGCGTACGCCACTGGGCACAATCAAACAACACGAGAGCACAAGAAATGGTTAGTCATAGCGCATTACAGAATTGGTGGTGTTTGTCCACGACCGACACTGATATGAAAAAAACACTGTTACAGCGCCCCAAGTGTAGCGTCATTCACCCATCAAAATACAGGGATCCAGTTGTGGGAGAGAAATGAAGGAATTCTGACATCAAGACTTTGAAGATAAACAACTCACCGAGAAAAAGAAAAAAGTAAAGGATAAGACAGACAGCGTGCACTTTGGCGCACAGAGGCACGCAAACTGTTCCGATCAAGGTTTCAAATGCTTTGCAACACAACTGTTATGGGATCGCCAGGAAATTAATTTTCATGAATTTTAAGCAGGATTTGGCGATTAACGTTTTGTCTTACTTTTTGTATGCTTGGTTTGCAGACATTGTCTGTATATTGGATCAAGTAAATAAAGAAATCTTAGGGCGTCACGAAACACAAGGAAAGCTTTGCAATACTGATAAGACGCGCGCACTGGTACAACGCATCAACAATTATCAGTTGGTCGCCGTCATACAGAAGCGTTAAATAATTGAGGAAAACGAATATTTGTAAAAAGCATCGTAGATATGAAGAGATCGGATAAAAAAGTTAGATGAAGATGCACAACGCAAAAAGCGGTACAGATTATTTCCCAATAAGGCATCAAAAAGTCGTGATACCATGGCTAACTCGGTGTGGCCAAACTCTTACATTTCTGGGTATGCAATGCACAATTCGGAAGGCAGTGTTATATGCAGCGCGTACGCCCTTCATACTAGTCTGCGTGTATTTGCTCCACCATTAGCAAGAATATATTGGCATGGAATGGGCACGAAATAAAGTGTTTTTTACTGCAGGTGAACGCTGATCGAATGTTCCTCGAAGATTATTTGCTGCGCAGAATTGTGATTTCACTTGTCTCTGAATATCATCATCATCCTTCAGTGAGGCATTTAGCAACACCAAGGTATTTCACTTGGTCAAAAAATTGTACACGTACACTGTACACGGTCAAACAATTGCACACGTGCGCTGTTCAAAAAATTGTACACGTTTTTTTTCCAGAAAAACATTTGATGGAGCAGGTTGTTTATAATTTTGGGGCAAAAAAACACCAGTTGAACACTAATGCTATTTTCTAAACTCATCACATGTTTATTGGTGAACATTTTTGGTTATTTTCCTCACCCTTTTTGTTATAATTTTAGGGGTACATGCTCATCTATCGAAATGCCGAAGGGGTACATAACAGAGAAAGTTTGGGAACCCCTGATGTACAGGGTTCCCACGGAATCTTGAAAAGTATGTAAAAAAGATGGGTCATTTTTCATCGTAGAAAAACTTGTTTTGGTCTGTTATTATGGAAAAAGGAAATAATTTTGTAGACTTGGTCTTTTAACATACATTCCCACACCGCTGATAACTAGGCATTGCCTGTGAATATCACATATCAGGGTTACAGAGTCGGAGATAAAATGTCCGACTCTGACTCCAGCACCGACCTTTCCAAAATTTCCGACTCCATAACAAAAAGTGACTGAAGTTTGGCTGTTAACAATTTTGTAGCAACTAACACTCAATGGAAATCGTGGTACGCAGCAAGAATTCTGTTTCAACAAAATTTTCAAAATAAATTATACCATTTCAACAGGCACGAGTTTGCACTCCTCAGTTAGGAATCCTATGTAAAAAATGATTCAATCGGACTTCCGGAGTCGGATTTTTTATTTAAGTCCGACTCCTAGCTACTGATACAAGTAATAAAGTTGACATCTTTTCAGACACTTTCTTATATGCTTTTCATATCCACGCGCCTGTAGTGAAAATGTCCAGAAAACAGCCCAAACTTTCGCTTAAATCATGGCTTATGGAAGGTATACACCTATCAACAAAAACCAAAAATCGTATGTACAAAAACATATTGAAATCCAGATATGGCTGTCTTTTAGATTAACGTTCTTTTAAATTGACCCACCTTGAAACGAAAAGTGAATTTATTTATTACAAAAAAAAATTTTAACAAAATAAATTCAATTCTAATAAAGCTTGGAAACTAATTAACAAACTTCTAAATAAAACCAAACCTTTTACCAACACAAAGACAAACTTTCAACAATACATCTATGGCTGCAACCCGAAGATTCAATCGAACTTGCTGACCAACATCCCATACCAAATATATTGCACAAACACCTTACCCAAGTAGAACCAAAACTTGCATCTTCAATTTCGTCGCCCGTAGCGTACATTACCCCTTCAACTCCTTTAGTCCCTAATTCACTGTACTTAACTCCAGTCTTCCATTTTGACATGGTAAATCAAATTAATTATCTCAAACGCAGCAAGTCTAATATATATGACATACCAGTTTGTTTAGTTAAGAACATCATATCTATCTGTCTTGCCGATATTTATGGGTCAAGCATTTCTAACGGAGTTTTTCCTGAAAAACTCAAACTACCAAAGTGATTCCACTATTCAAATTAAGTTCCACATCAAATACCTGTAACTATAGACCAATTTCTTTACTTAGTCATTTTAGTAAAATTTGCGAAAAACTTTTATACATCAACATAGATACATTTTTTGATCAACACCATGTAATCTGCACTGAACAATATGGTTTTCGTCGTGGTTGTTCAACTGCCTTACCATTGCTAAATTGTCTGATCACCTTCTTACTCAAAATGGAAATAAAATACAGCAGCAGTGGCTAGGTTTAGACCTAAAGAAGGCTTTTAACAATGTAGATCATCAAATGTTAAATAAGTTATATCATTATGGCATACGCGGTGTTGCTAACGACCTTCCTAGAAGTTATCTTAGCAATAGAAAGCAATTCTTCTTTGTCAACCAGCAAAGATCCAACCCAAATACTACAAAATGTGGTGTCAAGGTTCCACACTCAACCCAGTGCTGTTTCTAGTATTCATTAATGATTTGGCAGTAAAAGCTAAATGTAAGTCTTACCTCTGCGCTGATGACACTACTCTGTTACTTTACATAATAATACAGCCCAACTGGAATTAAAACTAAACTTGGAACGAGAAAAAATTCAAAAATGGATGAATGCAAATAAGTTAACTATTACTTATGCAAAAACTAAAATTCATACTCTTTTCTAAAATTTTCCCTTTAATCACCCCAATCAACCTCTCATGCCATGTGGTGGTATCACAATAGAACAAGTTGAAAATATAAAATACCTAGGTATTGTAATAAACTCGCAGTTAAATTGGGAACTACATATTGCTCAGGTGGGCAAAAAGGTGTGGTAATGCGGCACTGTACAAGTTGCAGCCTTACATTAATGTAGATCTTGTTGCGATGGGAAAGCCCGAGCGGCATGTGCGCAAAGCTTCACACTGTGGCAGCAGCAAGCAACAATAATAATCGAATGGGTGCAGAGTTCGTTTAGAAAGAGTGAAACCTTGATACAGGACATCGCGCAAATTCGTTATGGTATCGGTTGCATGGAGATTAGGTTCAAGGTTGTTTCACAGATTGGTCGAGGGGAAGGACGACGACCTGAGTGAATGAGAGTTGATCAGGACTATTGAAGAACGAAACGCGATATTGAGCATTACCAGAAGTTACTGTCGTTCGCGGTTTCTTTAAGAGTTTCGTATCGGGGTTGTAAAAAAGATTGGAACTGAGAAGTCGCCGGCCTGTGTCAAAAGGGGCTCGGCATAAGACTGCCAACTAGGATCAGGGACAGCTTGTAAAGTAGAAGTAATTAGGTGTTGTGGCAAGGAAAATGATACGTTACTTTGATGTATTGACTACAAACGCTTTCTTGGGGATGTGACCGGTTCTGAAGGAAGCGCAGCCACAATTTTACGAAAAACAACACACGTTTTAGATTTACTTTCTTTCGAGAAGGGGTTCGGTTTCTTCAGAATCCAGAAGAGCTTCTCTCGCAGCAAGGTCGGCCATTTTTATGCTCATTTCCATCTCCAGTTTAATTTCTCTTATCTTTTGATGCAATATGATCTTTCTCTTTTTAAACTGCAACCGTGCATCCATTCAGTGGCGTAGCCAGCCCAAAAATGGGGAGGGGCCAAACTGTTTGATTTTACCCGAATAACATTATTGTTTGGAAAAACGCCTCTCTAAGCACGAAATGACTATATGTTCTGAAAATTTGTGGGGGAATAACCCCCCTCGCTACGGCTATGCTTCCATTTCCGCTTTCAACCGTTTAATCTTATTACGCTCTAGTCTTCTTGCTGTGGAGGAACCTGTTGATTACCTTGATGCACCTGAAGCATGCCCCCTGATCTGGCTAGCTGAGCCTTGCACGTCAGTGCAGTGTTGAGCGTACGTTGCGAATTTCTGGTCATATTCGGCTTTCTTCATTTCAAGGTCTACACGCGTGGTTTCAGCTTCCAACTTCACCTCATGGTAGTACGGTCTATTCCGTGGAATTGCTTTATGTACACAGCCGAGTGCTCCGTGCATTGACAAAGCTTCATCAAAGGCTTGCTTTTATTTAGCGCATCATTGTACAAAGCAGTGTATTTGAGAAGACAATCTAGTTCGTTTTGGAGCTTGGTAACAAATCCGAGCAGACCCTAACGAGATCTTTTCATAGATCCAAGCTTTTCTTTCAGAGCATCCTCAGCGTTGGAGAATTCACCTTTCGATGGTAAATCAAGAAGCAAATCTTCCATACCGTTCGATAAGTAACAGGTTGCATGTTGACACTACAAACTGCAGTTGAATAAACTGTCCTCGCACAAACTTTTCCAAAACGAAATGTAGCACCCAGGAAGAGGTCCGGGTTTCTACTTTGATGCAGTTCGATTAAACCTGGTACTCAAAAAGTCCTGCCTCCGAAAACTTGCGACTGGTCCAAGAAAGCTCTTGTATTCCCTTGCAGCGATACGTTCATAGATAAATGCCGAAAAAGCACGGCCAGTCGATATGCAGTACAACTAGTCACAAATTTAAGGAAAACAAGCATTTAGAAAAATGTCCGTACCAGGACCAAGCAGTTACGAATAAATTAACGAAATCGATCAGAAACAACGTAACTTTAACAGGCCAAAAGAATTTGACTGCACGACAACGTGCATCACATTTCAAAAGCAAAGACCACGCGGCGAGCTGCTGTCAACAGTTTTCTTCGGCTCACAGGCAGGCGCTGCACCAATCAACGCCTGAGGAATGCGCGCGATCCGGCCAGAGGGATTGCTTGGACGTAACACGTATCTTCTTAGTAACGTAGGTGAATGCAGGGAAATTTGGGAACAAATTCATATTCTCCCGAAACTGAACCCATCTTTACAAGGCATGTCGTGCTGGGTACTTGGAGTAGACCAACCGAACCGTTGTTTGTACAGTATGTGCATACAACATGCGTTCCGTTGGTGGGTATCTGCTACCTTGGGACGGTTGCCTTCGTGAACGAGACTCAGCGAAAGTTGAACTTGCTGGCGTGCTTCAAATAATGTCGAAGCAGCATCAACTATTTATCGATTTTCGTTAGAGCAGAGTAAATTCCACTTTTGCGTGGAGTTATTTTTTTAACAATAAAGATATTCCTTGGTGAGTTCACTCAGCATGGCTGTGTCCCGAAACCAGGCGATCTTCGCCCATATGGTCTGCAAATATTTACTGTCCAATTATTGATTGTTAATTCAAACCTTGCATTGATTCATTGTTTAAAATACAAAGCTTGTGAAGCTAACATTGCTTCTTAGCGCTGTCCCTAGAATTAGACGAAAGTTTAATATTAAAACGGGGTAAGCATTCATTCTACTGCGGAGTTATTAAACTTATAAATGTTTTATCAGGCGTCACAAAATAACCCAGCTCAGAAAATCGCTGCTCAGTTCGCTGCACAAGTAGCAGCCGCTGCTACTGACAGTCCAGGCCAACCACCTACAAATCAAGTAAGTTACAAAATTATTTATGAGGCTGGCTAAATCTGGTGAATGACGTTGTTAAAGTCTGCAAGGTTTCTATGATATTTAAACCGATATTGAAAGATTTGCGTTGTGTTGTAATTTTCATGAAGTTTTAGTGACATGTGGTATCGATGGAACTTTGACTTACATGTTAAGATTTTTCTCAAAACAGGTTTCCTGCGCGACATAAGTCTGTGCTTTTTATTTCATTATTAAGATGAGTTCCACCTCAAAGTAAGTTTTATTTTCGGAATAGTCCAAGAATCAAATAATGATCAAACTTATTCCCGTGGTCAAACTTTGGTTTGTTTTGTTTCTTTCTTCCTTGTATTTATGTGCAGTGTTTGTAAAGGAGAATATCAGTTCAACTAACGCCTTCTTTTACACGCAGCAAACGCAACCACGCAGTTCAAGCGGAGCAGATATTCATATTAATGATCTAAGCACACCCGAAGATCCCTCAAACAATCTATTTTCGTCAGGAAGACATTCTGAGTCATCTCCTTCACCTTCGAGAACTCAAACAGCCACACCCGTGCAACTTGTATGTCAATTCCTTCCAAATTATGAAACTGTCAATTTCTGTTAACCCTTCATTACATAAATAGGAAGTTTTATGCAGTTTTACTGTTTGGTCATAACAATTGAATTTCCATGTTCATCATTGCTTAAAAAAGTATTTTGCTTAAAAAGATCAGTACATTGCTTAAAAAGATCAGTGTTTCCCAAATTTTTTTTCAATAGTGCTCCCTCAACAACTTAATGACTATCAAACGCCCCCTTCGGCAAAAGATAAAACACATGTACAGTGTTCATCATTTATTACAACAACATAATGTCGAACTCAGTGGCTCTTAATGTGACGGATGAGGCTGAGGTATCAGCTTGTTATCAGCTTGTCAATATCGGGTTTCATTTTTGTGAGAAACAATCTTAAATCTCCCGCTTAACTATATCAAGACGGTTTCTCTTATTTTCCAAAAGCGTTATCACTGCGCTGAAAGCACGCTCTACCACGTAAAAGCTGGAAAATGCAATAAAAAAAAGTTTGACCCGATCCCACACATGTGAGTATCTCCTTAATTTCCTTTTGCAGCCAAAGCGATTGATACGAAGTCCTGAATTTCGCTTTCAATTCAATATCACTTTGCAATGTTATACGTTCCTCCTCAATAATTCCATGCTCTGAAGTAATATTACCAAATGGGTCGATTATCCAGTCAGGGACTTCCAATTGAAATACATCCTGGAAGCGCACTTCCATGTCTGCTTGTAATTTCTGAAGATGTTTGCTGTGTACGTCTATATCAGCATTGCTTATAACACAGTCACTGTGAATATCAAGTTGTTGCAAGCTTGAAAATTGCAAAAATCTCGTCTGGCTAAATTTTTCTGATATACTACGAGCTTGTTCTTGAACCCAGACATAGCAGACTTCACCTTGGTTAGGTTTACTTCGTTTCCTTGAAGGCTGAGTTCAATACATTAAATTTAGCAAATATGTCTGACAAGTAGGAAGTATCATTTCTGACAAGCATGACCTCTTGCGCAAAGTCAGAGTCACAACTTTGCAGAAATTCGCTGTGGATGTTGTGATTAGGCGATGCCAGCATTTCAGCCCTCCGTCCGTCTGTAGGTGCACATCGGTGATTTTAAAGTGAGCAAGTTCCAGCCATCATTGACGCAAGTCTATGTATTGAATTTAGTTTGTCTCGTTGGCTTTTTGCAAAAATTAGAAATCAAGGCCAGAAATTCAACCTTATTGTATTGCAGCGCATTTTCACAGTGTTGTCCTTGGGAACGGAATGCCAATGGCATGCATGGGACAGTCGACTTGAAATGTGCATATCATGCTTTATTGTTTGTTATTTTACGTCATATAGCAGGAATTTTATGAAGTTGAATACCATTATTATATATTCACAACACATTAAGAAACAGACTTAGTCTTAGATGTTCAATGTCATGCAGAGTGACGCGATGACCCTGAAAATAAGGTTGTTTCGCCCTTTTCTGCCTGACAACTAAACAAACGATAAATTGTGTCATATAACATCGAGTATAAGTCCAGCTAAGAAAATACGATCAGAAGGCCAGTCAATGTAATGTCACTATCGGGAAAGGTGATGTTATAGAAGTCACGTTCCCACATGGTACATTTTGAAAGTCAGCATTTCTCTTTCGCTAATCATGGCATCTCATTTATTCAACATTCTTTGAAGTGTTCAGCGTTTTTTCTAAAAAGTAAACTTTTATTTGTTCATAAAATAAACCGCCTATAATTTTCACGGCTAGTAGAGGTTGTGAGCTTATGCTTTGGTGAAATGGACCTCAACGATTACTATCTGCACCAGTCCCGTCGCCACGGGGGGTTTTTTGAGGGTTTAGCCTCCCGAAACAAACCTCGAAGCCCCCCAAATTGAAGTATGAATTACTATAAATCGGTGGAGTTTTATCAAATCTGAATGTCAAGCTCCCTTGAACAAACGTAAAGCCCCCCTATTAAAAAGTTTCTGGCGACGGTTCTGATCTGCACGTGTTACGTGATCATGTGATGCTTTATTCAGTCATCTTCCCGCGGTATGCGGCCTGGACAGCAAAGAATGGACGGGTATGGTCGACACCCTCATCCTGGTCCTGGCAGGAATGTCAAAGTGATCAAGAAGGTTTCGATTCAACGCGAACCGGAGTTGAAACGAACAGAGAACGCATTGAAGCGGAGCAAAGTGGAAGCCGGTTTGACAACAGGTAAAACGGAAGAAGAAATGGAAACCGAGGTATGTTTTGCAAAGCTCATTCTTTTGCGAAGACGTTAGTTTACTTCTGTTTATAGCCTAAATATTTTAGCTTTTGAAACTGTTTGCGTTTTTCATTGATCAGAATTACTGATGCTTCCATATTGAGGAATTCGAAGCACTGAAGTAATGCGACCAAGACCAGTTTTATAGCTACGCCATGTCTCAAGAGCGTTCTCTGCACAAATTTCAAGCCAAAAAGCGAGAATATTTGCTATAATAAGAACAGTTCCAAGCTAAGCCCGGGATGCAGTCACTCCACCTGGTTCTTGGTCAACCTTTGGGTCTCTTTTCTGTGGGTGTAGCCAGCAGGACTTGACTTGCCAGTTTTTCTTGGGGCATTCTGGACACATGGCCGAACCATCGTCGCTGGTATCTCTTAATTCGAAAGTAGTTGACATTCAGGACTTTACGAGTGCCACAGCTGCGCACTTTGCCGCAAAGTGTCACACTGTTAAATCTTCACAAAATTCCCATCTTTTTCGCTTGTACTTGAGATAGTATTCCTTTAGTTATTACCCAAAGTTCATAACCATAGGTGAGGATCGGAACAAAGACTAAATTTAAAACCTGACAGCTTTGCGGTGTTTGAAAGCTCCCGTTTGGTCAGTACAGCGCCATATAAAGCTCACGCAGAACTCAGTTTGCTTGACCAATCTGTGTATCAATTTCCTCGTTCCGCCTTTCGTCACTCGTGAATACCCCCCAAGATACTTGCACTTCTCCACCTGCTGCAGGATATTTTCAGTGCTGTTATTCATTCTTGCTTGATCGCATACAGCCAAGTTTTCATTTTAGACTTTTTCATCGCGAGTGCTGCGGACGTTCCCGCTTCTGCTTACCGCGAATGCAAGGAAGAGTAGGCTTTGTTCTGAAGCAAGACCTTGCAGGCTACTTTCTTTGCTTAAATTGCACCTTTCTCCTCTTGGCCCCACGAGCGGGGCTATTATGCCATTATTCACCACACCGAGTAGTTCCCGTCCACATAACCGAGCAGATGAAGCTAGAGCTACTTTAAACGGCCGCCACTCCATCTCCTCGTCCACTGTGCATTCCGGGAGCTCCTGGAACAAGGACGATACGCTGCCTACAAAGGTTTTTATCACATCTTTGTCCATCAGGGCCTCACACTTTTTTGGTGGGACCTCTTGGTCCTGCACGATTGTGTAGGCCCTTCTGGTTTTGCAAGACGTAGGCTAAGTTGCAGACCACCAGGTACTCATGGGTCGGCAGTTCTACACTCTTCTGACACGAACGTCCAACACTGAATGGAACAGGTCAGCTGAAACTATGCAGAAATCAATGCGTTGCGGTTGACCCAAGGAATCTATGCACCAGGTGTACTTTTACTCGTCTCTGTGTTGGAAACGTTTTCATGATGAATAGTGTGTTGTTACAACACAGTTGCAACAGGAGTCTTCCGTTATCAGTAACGTCAGCATCACCATGTCGGCTCATCATAGACGCAATTTGGAGGGGACACGGGGGACGTGTCCTCCCACTTTTTCAGATGTTGTGGATATAATATGCTGTGTCCCCCACTTTTTTCTCTTTATGTTTTGTAATTGAAAAGATTTAAAAAATAAAAGTGATATTTGTTTATTTTTGTGTGAAGAGATTTTCATGTTAGATGGTAGGCCCAGTACCGGATTAAGGTAGCGCTGGGCCTGTAGCATTTGAAGAGCGCGGGGCCCTAAGTTTGAAAAACACCTCAACACCTGCTAAATCATAAAGTGTGTGGGCAAGGCATCCGTATTTCTATAGCTTTACTCTCTGCATGCTCTCTCCAGTTCGCATGGTAACATGACAGTCTGAGTGTGTCGTGCTGACCGGCTGCAGGGATGCCAACTTCACTAAAAAAGCCAGACCTTGTCCCAAAAAGTCAGATAGCAGTTTTAAGACGTAGTCATATACACATGAAACATGTATAACCAAACACAAAATAGACATTAAAACTCCTCAGAAACATCAATATAATACAATTCCAATCTTTAGAAGCATTTTTTACCCATGATTACACTGTCGTATATTTGTTTCTTATCAATAATATCGATCGTTTTACGGCAACAGTAAAATCATTGCTATATTCTTTACACCATGCATGGCCATACACTCTCGTCAGAAGAGATTTGTAATGAATATGCAGCTCAGGCAATGTTTTGCCAGAGCCAAGCCTTTCAGACTAAAAAAAAACAGATCTTGTCTGGCTTTTTTTGATATCCAAAAAAGCCAGAATCTCAAAATCTGGCTTGAAAAAAGCCAAATTGACAGCCCTGACCGGCGGACCTGACCGGCGGACCTCAATCTTATGTCTTTTGTTACGAGCTGTACAAAAAGAATCAAACAAGAATTTGTGGACGCAGACAGCGTTCAATTGAAAAACTTCGCTAACTACTTGTGGCAAATTTAGCAAAATACTGACTTCATAGACTGAAAACAATCTTATATTGTAATAAATAAAATTTAATACAAAAGACCGCGGGGCCCTCAAGAGCGCGGGGCCAGTAGCAATTGCTACATCTGCTACTATTGTTAATCCGGCACTGGGTAGGCCACACATAGCCAAGTTGATATTGAAACAGAGTTTGTTTTGGTATCACTGGATTCTGTTAGTTTATAAATTTAAGCTTCGATAAAATGATTTTTAGCATTTTTTAAGTTTTTAGAGACCACGAAAGATGGTTAACTGCTTCTGTCGGACATTTTACCCTGTGTAGTATACTGTTAGAAAGTTTATTTTCTTGAAACAGTGAGAGTTTTACAGCTGCACATGTGAGAGACCACAGTACAGCCATGATTTGTTTCGTGCAGAAATGTAATTGGCTTTGCTGTAACGTTGGTTTTCATGTACCCAGAAACAGACAGCATAATGATGCTAGTGTGTATGTTTGAAAGTTACATTTTCAAGCAAATCTCTGCGAAGCTTTTGCCGAAGCGCAAGTTGCTCAAAAATCCTGAATGATAAAAAATATTTCAATACAGTGAAAATTTTCAGGGCAACTCTGGTTTTTAGGGCAAACGCAAGTTGCTCAAAAATCCTGAATGTAAAAAGCATGTTCAATACAGTGAAGAATTTCAGGGGAAAGTTGTTTTTCAAGGGAAGCGCAAGTTGCTCAAAAATCCTGAATGTAAAAAGTGTATTCAATACTGTGAAAAATTTCAGGGCAAACTCTGTTTTTCAGGGCAAGCGCAAGTTGCTCAAAAATCCTGAATGATAAAAAATATTTCCAATACAGTGAAAATTTTCAGGTCAACTCTGGTTTTAAGGGCAAGCGCAAGTTGCTCAAAAATCCTGAACGGTGAAAAAATTTTCAATACAGTGTATTCAGTGCATATTCACTTCGGGGTGATCCGTGTTATTTGGCGAATTGACATTACAGACGAAGCCGTTACAAAAGAATTCAACTGTACAGACCAGATTTACAAGAGGTTTCATGCCCCATTCGGATTAAACTAAAAAAGTTAGTTTCAGGGGAAATTGTTCATTTTTTTGGCGTATTGTTATTTTCAGGGCAAATTTTTTCCGCCCCGCAGGGATATACCTTCCCTTACACCTGTGACTACAGCACTATGTCCAGCAACAAATTTTAGTTAAATTTGTAAATCATCTGCAAGGATAAAGCAAAGCGTGATTAATGTTGTTTTCAAAACACCTTTAGCAACAAGGTTGGGAATCTGTATTTATAAAACTTCACTTCTGCATCGACCCGATGACTATATTTGTTTCACACCAAGCTGTCCCCCCCACATTTTACAACAAAATTGTGACCATGCGGCAAATCACACCCTTCCATTCCCCGGCATCGTTCCTAACGTGTGCATTGGATCGTGGATTCGTTATTTTTAACCCTTCGCAGGGCATCTTTAATTTCTTCATGAATTCCGGATACAGTTCACTTGAATTTGGGGAGTGTACCTGCATCAAGCACAGGGGGATGTGTGACAACTTTAACCTCAACATGCACACCTTTCCTTGTAGCGGTATCGATTCATCAACACAGTTTGTCAGCTGAGGGCTTACAACTATCCCACTCCAGCCTGGGCAAGCTGTGCTAGCTCAATGCCGGAGTAATAGAGTTTCCACCCATCGTCAAACTCAACAGTGGTAGAATCAAGATGCTTTTGTCGAAGAGATGCCAACAACATCCAGAGAAAATCGTTTGACTTCGTCGACCAGTTCGTGCTCTTTCCCCCTGAGCGACGTGATGTCCCAGTTTCCAATTACTAACTTATGGAAAGATTGCTCTTCGCATGTGGTTTTCAAGGTTCCCAGAGTAGAAGCACTCTGCGCTGTCCCCATTCGCCTCTCCAGATGCGTAGCGGGCGCACAGTGGGACCTCCAGTTGGGTATGGCTGTTGGGGGAGACGGCCACGTGTTTTTCTCACGGACCTCTCTGTCTCAAAGCCCGAGTGCGGTCCTTTGTCACGCGCGCAGAGGCCGATGTGCGATGGGTTTGATTGTTTTGTCAGTCCCTGTGGAGATGAGACTGCGCCACATGGAGCGCTCCTCTGCTAAAGCTTCCCAAGGGTTGACATTGATGGAGAAGTACTTCAGTGAGGCTTGGTGTCTTTGATACGCTTTTTCTGGCCACCTACCGAACGTCTACCATGGACAAGTTCTCCATAAAGAAGTTGCTTTGGGATGCAGTTTTTCGCATCCGGTGAACGTTGTTACGGTCGATCAATTACTCACCCGCTCAAACCTCGGCGCTTAAAATGTTAATCAAGCGCATTCCTTGGAATGCCGGGAGCGGAGCATCGTCGCCCCGTTCGTTTGCTCGCAACGACACGTTCAGTTCTTTGTTCGCCGTGTTAGAGTTAGGTGGCCGTTGTGCTACTTTGTTAAGTTGAAATAACAGTGATCATTGCAGTGAGGGAATGAACCCGACTGTCAGAGTATCAGCTTAGCTTGTGTTAAACTGTCTCGTTTGTTGTATTTGCTGCGGCATCTATGTGCTTGCCAGGGATAACTATTGTTGCTATATCTGCACAGGTGAATTAGCGTTGAACTCCCTGGTGCCGTGAATTTTTGTAAAACACATTACGACCTTCTCTCTAGATACGCCACGATATTGCATGACGCCCTCGCAAGTGTAATTTGGCTTTCTGTATCACTGTTACGTGATCATCGTGGATCTTTTCCTGCAATTGTATGCTGCGAAGAGTTGAATGACCGCTAGTACAAATGCACCGTACTGGGTTGTTGCATTGAGAGTAGGTTGCGTGCTTTCACAAGTCATAGCAGCCAGCGGAGACTTATCTTTAAGTTGAGCCTTACACCTGAATATAAGTTTACAAACAACGGTTTGTCACTAACAAACGTGGCCTGCCCACCTGATTTGTGTCGGAAAAGGTCGGAGTCGGACATTTTACCTCTGACTCCGCAACCCTGTCCAGAAGCATACGTTAACATGGCAGAGAACATCATGCTGAACAGAGTAGGTGCCAGGACACATCCCTGTTTGGCACCGTTTGTAACTGGAAATGCTTCTGAGCCTGAACCATCATCCAGGACGTTGGCCATCATGCCATCGTGAAATTGTCTCACGACAGAGATGAAGATCTTCAGACATCCCAACTTGACCATGATCTTCCACAGTCCCTCCCTACTGACAGAGTCAAAAAGGCTTTTAGTGAAATCGACAAAACCGGTGCGGAGATCTTGTGTTATTTCATGCATTTTTATTGAAGCTGGCTTCCTGCGAAAATCATTTCCGTTGCTCCATGGCCCTGGCGAAATCCACACTGATTTTCAGGGAGAAGGCCCTGCTCGACGTGGTTCAATAGATGGTTCAGAAGCACACGAACCAAAATTTTGCCAGCAATCAACAGGATGGAGATTCCGCGATGTTTGTCGCACGATTGCCCTAGCGTTTGTAGATTTGTACTATTGAAATACTATTAAAACATTTTTAAAATCTTGAGGAAGTATCACTGATTTCCGCATTGACTGCAAGGAGTCAGTGAAACGAGTAGCAAGAACCGCGACCCGATATCATGGTAGTAGCTGCCCAAACGCACCGTTGGACTGACCGGTCACATTTGCACAGTAAACCTTCGCGATATCAGGGGGTACCAAGAGATGGCGCAGGTACAGGCACATTTGTGTATGGTAGACCTTGCATCGAGTCTACTGCTGGTGCAGTCATGCGGCAATCACTACACCTGAAAAGTAGAGGTATGTCCTCCGCTATCACTATTGCTGCTGCTCTCAGACGCCTGAAGCCAGGAAAGTCTCCGAGATTGGATTCCATCTTCCCGGTGTTTATACTCCACGCCGGGTCGGGTCTCAAATCTTGGTTTTGCGATTTCCTCACTTCCTGCATGCGCCAACTCAATATTCCAAAGATCAGGAGAAGAGCACTAGTAGTTGCTTTCCCTAAGCCAGAAAAGCCATTGGGGGACCCAAAGAGCTATCGTCGTATATCTCTGCAGTGTGTCCCCTTACAAATCCTCGAGAGACTCATCTCCGCTCGTGTCGAACCAATCATCGACCCACTGCTCCCACAGGAGCAGGCGGGTTTTCGACACGGGAGTTCGGCCGTAGACCAGGCTGACACAGGACATCGAGATTGGTTGGATTGCTTCTTGCATAAGGTTTCTGGCAATTTTCCATTCGTTTCCCACTAAATTGCCAAGCGGCGGGCCAGCGTAAGGGTAAATTTACCGATTATGATACTATGTTGTAAGGATTGGTTTCTAATGATGAAGTTTTCATACGAAAATGACTCTGATACTTTTGGAATTAAAGCAAAATCTTTTTACGCAAAGATTTAACTTAAACAATGATGTACATTATACACACATCTGTCACACAGAACTGTACTTATACACAATATACAATTCGGGTTAGTTTGACACTAAAAGCCAGTTGATGTTTAGTTCAAGCTTAAGTATTTTACATAGAAATTTTGAATTCCATAATTGCAAAGTCTTCGCTTTCCAATCAATTCACTGAGATCAAGTGTTATGTGACTGTTCAATGTCGGTTCGGTTCGGCTTCCTGTCCTTTTTCTTGATGACTCGATCTTTTCATGTGTCTCGAAATTCAGGTTGATACAGGAGTCTAAAATTCGATAATGTTGTTGAGTTATTTCGAACCCAGCACAAGATGGAAACCACATGCAACGTTTGTTGTTAGGAGTGATGTAAAAATGGTTTAGACAAGTTTTAATGATGCAGCTTTTCCTTCTGAGGTCGTAGAAAATTAGTAATAGATTTTAGTAGAAAATTCTTTTGGTCAGATTTGTTGAATTGGTCCGATCGACACGACCAAAAAGTGGTTCAGGTAGTAGAGATGAAAAGCAGACAGTCATTGTAGACATTGACGTACATCAGACAGTCTTTTTGCGAAAAATATACATAAAAATGTCCCACTGAGTTGTATTCGCTGCAGCGACAACTTAGAGCTCTTCGCTTGGAGATGCCCCCACAACCCGTAGTATCGTAATATATAAGCAATGTAGCGAGGTCATTGCTGACAAATTGAAAAGGTTTGTTGTTAAGACCTTAAGGTTCCAGCCATCCTGAAGGCCACCGAGTTGTTTTGTCTTTTTTTCTGCAGTGTAGTGCAGTATAAGGGAACGTCAACTGAAGTCAGAAATTACGCAACAGTTTTAGAAAATACGTTTTAGAGGATAGGATGTTGTTTATTATCCATAGCAAATGGAGTTGCTAATATTATGAACACCGCGCAATGAACTAGGAAGCACTGGATGACGACAGCTAAATATGAAAGTGAGCTTGAATAAAACATTTTATTATGTGGAGCTTTCCATCACATGGGAGCCGTTGAATGATAATTATTTTGTGTGCTACACGGGGACAAAAATTGTTTTTTTGTGTGTTACACGCAGTGGTGATTCCAGAATAAAAAAAGTGGGGGGAAGGGGCACTGCAGGGCCAAGAAAAAATGGGGGGGCAACGTAAATGTCTATCTTGCATGGTGATTTTTCGTTGATTTGAAGATTAAGTTGCTATGATTAACCCTGTCAAACCGAATATAGGCTTGTGAATATCGTTAAATACAGGGTGACACAAAAAAAACGGTCATCACCTAAACTTGAATAACTCTTGAAACAACTAATCAATTCTTTTGATTTTTCAGATTTCCTAAGTAGAATTAATGTTCTAAGAGTCTACCAAATTTGACTTTCGAGATGCCATGGACTACTGAGCAAAAGATATTTATAGTTAAGGCATATTTTCAGCAGAAGTCTATCCACGCAGCTCAATTGCAATTCAAAGAACGGTTCAGATGTCTTGAATTTCCTGTCCACTCGATGATCTACAGATGGGTCTACAGATGGGTCTACAGATGGGTCAACACACTCTGGACGACCGAAATCAAGGACAGATGGGTCAACACACTCTGGACGACCGAAATCAAGGACACCACACAACGTTGCTGCTGTCAGAGACTCAGCTGTCCACAGCCCAAGCAAGTCTGTGCGTCGGCGAAGTCAGGAGCTTGGAATCAACCGGGAGTTGCGACATGTCCAGGTGCTTGAGAAGTTCTGGACAGCAATTGGTCGACGGAGAGGGGTCGTCAGGGTCCTCCAGTGGTTCCAGCAGGATAGTGCCACCCCCTACTCAAACGAATCATTCGCATGGCTACAGCAGCGTTTCACTGACCGACTGAC
>Ga0210059_1003879_pt1 | contig 24054 bp, 9 predicted proteins | sample Ectturendosymbi2_FD_188042 | JGI IMG/M metagenome (GOLD analysis project Ga0210059, IMG submission 188042) | Ecteinascidia turbinata endosymbiont from Florida, USA - Sample 2 (SPAdes) (version 2) | ecosystem: Host-associated > Tunicates > Ascidians > Unclassified | place: Key West, Florida...
GCGGACTATAGCCCCTTTGCCCCCCCCCCTGGCTACGCCTATGTCTTCTCCCCTGTTTTAACGCGTTGCCGGGTATTTTTGCAGATATGAACTGCTCTGTCTTATCGTTGAGTGCTGTGTTTTGTTCCGGCCTCCTAACTTGAAGCGCTAATTAATTTATGTGTATTACAGTGACACACTGCAGGCTACAATAACGACTAACGAGAGTGCGTGTAGAATAATGTGCACGCTTTGTCAACAAACTTCAAACATCAAAATGACGTCATTTTGTGACGTCATAAACAGCGTATATCCAATTACATTGACCATCATACGCCACTCCATTGCTAAATACTAAAGTTTCTTAGGGGGCGTGCAATCAAGCAGTCGTCCCGTGTATCACCAGACCTCTTCACGCCACTGACCGAACCTTATTGAAAAAAATGTCCTTAAAAAATTTCAAGTGATCTGGCAACTCTAGACATAGTCAGTGGTGTAACTAGAGGTTTGAGCCAGGACAGTGGCGAGGCAAGGCAGCCCCGTACCCCCCGGTCGGAGGGGCCCCGACCATTCGTAGGGGCCCCACAATATATATTGTATTGGCAAGTTAGAGCCGTCTCTCTACCCTTGACTTTTACTCTTCTGGTTTTTGCCCTCAATTCATGATTCGTTAATTTCGAAAAAGAATTGCGGACGTTCGGACACTATAGCAGTTGTAAAGTTGTGGTTACGTCAGAACAAGGCCAATTGATAATAAAGTCTTGACCTTCTTCATATAACTTCGATGGCTTTGCCCTTGTGCGTTGAAATTCTCGGGGAAATTTACGTCATAATGAATGTGCTGTGGAGTGTTGTGCAATCGCTTTGTAGTTGCGTACAGATAGACTAGGTTTCTAGTTCAACGTTAAAAACGTTTTCGTGAAAGCTGCTTAAGACAGGTTATGTAAAGTTGAAACGAAGGAAGGCTGTTGTGTCAGTTTATTATTTATATGTCTGTGCGGACTGTGTTAAGACAGTCTAAATTAAAGTTTCGACCAGAAAAACCGGGGATAATTTCTATAAGCTTAATGCTCGCTTGCTCGATCTTAAAAAGACCCTTCAGATTTAATCTCACTTGCTACATGTCATGATGAAGATGGATGGTGTCAACTTCCAATACATTCATTCTTATTAGAAGTGAGGCAGAGGGAGTGTTGGGAAGCACTTAGTTCTACGCACTGCTTCCACCTATCAGCTTTTGGTGGAAGCACCAAGTTGATTACATTGAGACTGGCTATTAAAATGATGAGGCTGTACAGCGACCACCAGGTGCTCTGTGATCGTCGGGATGCAAATCACAAGCATTAATGAGACTGCCGGTTTCACATATTGTCGTATTATACGACTATAGCATACTATAGTTAATGCAAGTACGGCAACTACATCAAACAGGTAAATTACATCATAAACAATTTCCTATCACATCACAAGAAGAGATACTTGTTTGGCTTTATTGATGACAACAACTAACAAGTGAGAAAGTTACTTTTCACTTATCAGTATCAGTATCAGTGATGGCACATTTAGCATTGGCAGTTCATAAGTTATTTTCTCCTAAGTTGTACATTATTAGTTTAGCTTTCTAGGTTTTGACATAGCGCTGCTCAAGGGGCTAATTTGCAACTGGCTCGAAAAAGCACGCATCTGCCTAAATGCTTGCTGATATTAAAGGGCCCCATCTGGATTTTTCGGGGGGGGAGGCCCAACAGCCTTTCACACGGCTCTGGGCCAGGGGGGGCAAACTTTTCTGATAGGGGCCCATTGGCCACTGTTTGGGAATGCAATAATTAGTTCCCAAAAACTCACATACCTTCAGTGGCTTACGGTGGCCCTTTTGGTAGGGTGTTCACCAGGCTAGCAACCAGCCCAAAACTGTGAAGGTTCACCAGTCGTGGTGGTTCTCGCCTACCACAAGCCATTCGAACACTTGAACAGATTGGCAGTTGATCATAATAATCAAACCACGCGCAGCACGTAGCCTAGAACGTTGACAGCATCGGGCACGAACAAGAATTGATTAAATTCATTTCTCGTGACAAAATCTTTCCAACTGAACTCACTTATAAGAAATAAATAGCATTTTCGACACAGAATAATCAAATGAATTAACTCGTGTTGCAGTTGACTGCATCGCCTTGAACTACTGAGGCAAGCACAAGAGAAAGATGGCAATTCGGGGCATTAACTAACAGGAAAGCAACCAGCAGCAATAGAGATCTGTCACTGACTTCACTCTACTACTAGGTTGCACTATCATTATATAGGGATAAGTGAACTACGATAATTCGCTTGTGGTGACTATCACAGTGACTTGCTACTCATGGGTACCTTCTAGCGGTGACCATTTATTTACATGTGGCGCTATCTTCTGGCCGCCGCACTGGCTTACATGTTAGGAAGCATCCGTTTTCCGACTGCTACTGGTATCAACATTCCACATTTTAGCGTTAGGCTACTTTGCACGTGAGCCTAGGCTCACCACCAATTAAGTCCGTAATTTTAAGCTTCATCACTTCGTGCAGTCTCATTTTTAAAATCGTCCAAACTCAAACTGTTACAGTAATCATCACACAGACAAAGAAACCACACCACCTACCAGTACGATATTTCAACCTGAAACTCTGAAATGTATGATATTTCAACCCGAAACCCAACTGTATAAAGTACACTTCAAGGAATCCAGCCTACTGCACAGCTTGCTGCCACTGTGCAGATTAAGCGGAAATGCTAGCAAAACAACGCATGACGTAACCAAGTTGTTCACCAGCCACGGTGAACAACCTGGCTGTTTTAAAAGAGCTTGGCTCAACTGGCGTTTCTTTTCCTTGTTTATTTATTTAAATTCAAGTGGTACTGAACAACCTGCAGTCATGCTTGAGCTGACATGAAAAAATCGTTCGACCGTGTTAAAAAACATATCCGCTGGCTGAGAAACGGTACAAATAAAGGCAGTTCTTGTCATTACTCGCTAATGAATTCCCTAAAACCAATTTTTAAATTTTTTTCTTCATTTTCAGGTGTTCACTGAACACCTTGAACACCCTGAATATCCGCCACTGCATACATAACATAAATATGGGCTTAAGTCTTCGCTTGTTCGCGCCACATGTATGTGGGCGCAAGTCTTCGCGCACACTTCGTTGTGGTGAGTCGCACATACAACGTGGAGCTAACCGAGAGGTCGCAACAAAGGGTACTCGAATAACACCAAAATGGTTGTTTATAGCGCAGTACAAAGCAGATGTTATTATAAGCACAAACAACAGAGGCATGTGCGTCCGCAGAAAATTTTCCACGGGTAGGCAAAGTCGATATAGGCTGCTGACGATGCAATGCAAATGGACGTTCACATAGTTCTTTACCCTCTCTGCACCACTAAGAAAATGACCCATGGTGTTTCTTTTCACATAGTATGAAAGTACGTGACCATAGGCGTACGAGGCGGGGGGTCGGGGGGGCGGCCACTCCCCCGGACTTGAAAAATTTCAGGCCAAACTATGTTTTCAGGGCAAGTACAAGTTGCTCAAAAATCCTGAATGATAAAAAATATTTCAATACTGTGAAAAATTCCAGGGTAACTCTGCTTTCAGGGCAAGCGCAAGTTGCTCAGAAGTCCTGAATGTAAAACGTATATTTAATACAGTGAATTCAGGGCGCACTCTGTTTTTCAGGGCAAGCGCAAGTTGCTCAAAGATCCTGAATGTAAAAAGTATATTCAATAGAGTGAAAAATTTTAGGGCACACTGTTTTTCAGGGCAAGCGCAAGTTGCTCAAAAATCCCGAATGTAAAAAATATATTCAATACAGTGAATTCAGGGCAACTCTGTCCTTTCAGGGAAAGCGCAAAGTTGTTCAAAAATCCTGAATGGTTAAAAGTATATTCAGTAGAGTGAAAAATTTCAGGGCAAACTCTATTTTCAGGGCAAGCGCAAGTTATTAAAAATCCCGAATGTAAAAAGTAGGGCCTATATTCAATACAGTAAAAATTTTCAGGGCAAATCTGTTTTTTCAGGGCAAGCGTCAGTTGCTCAAAAATCGTGAACGGAGAAAAATTTTTCAATACAGTGTTTATTCACTTGGGGGTGATCTGTGTAATTTGGGCCAGTGTAGTTTGTAATCTGGACCAAAGTCGTGATTAGTTACAGTGACTTGATCTGGATCAAGCCCTCATTTTCTGTAAAAATCGAACAATCGGATAACTCAACAGCTTGATACAAGAATTCGGTAACACTTTCTTTGTTCGTTTTCGAGTTTGCGCTGGGTAGATGTGCAGGGTGTTAAGATCAGGGATGTAGTAGGGCGGGAACGCATGGGAACGGCGTTCCCATACCTTTTTCATGTTTTGCTTTAAAATGAGTTTGAAACTGTTTCAAAATGGCTAGTTTTTTGTGTGCGTTCCCACACCTCTTTTGTCAGCACTACATCCCTGGTTAAGATGATAGATTTTTTGATCAACACAAGTTTCAGAAGAGGGCAACACGGAAGTGCACATTGCTTGGTTCCTTTGAGTGCGCATGTTTAAGTGCCTTGCTCAAGCGGACAGCAGCGATAACACAGGCAGGTTTAGGGAGTCAGACCGTACGATTCGGAACCGTCGCTTTTGAAACATTGCGTTGCGTCATCGAAGTCGTGTACCTGTTTGCATCAGCAAAGCAATTACCGTAAAGCAGGGGTCACCAACCTTTTTGAAACTGCGAGCAACTTCTTGTGTATCGATTAATGCGGAGGGCTACTAGTTTGATACACGTGTGTATTACACACTTCTGAAATAAAAATTTTGCTCAATATACCTTCCATTATTTTAGTATTGGTGAAAACATTGATAATGCTAATGTTATTTTTAGAATAGGCCCGCGGGCACCACGTTGGTGACCCCTATCGTAAAGTTTCTTGTCTGGGAGAACAACACGAAAGAAACTTCAATCCCTTGAGTTAACATGCAAGTTAACTACAGAATTTGCCTATAACGTCACCTCTAGGGGATTGCATAAAGAACGTTATTGACAATTTGACATTATAAGTGACTTGAAATGCATGTAAAAGATGCCATCGCGACCAAACAAAATGTAACGTTATGGGCGAATTGACGCTCCAGACGAAGCCGTTATAAACGGATTCAACTCTGTAGAACGGATTTGTATAAGGTTTCAGGCCCCATTCGGATTAAACTAAAAGTTGTTTTCGGGCAAACTGTTTATTTTTAGGGAAAATTGTTATTTTCAGGGCAATTTTTTTCCGCCCCCCCAGTAAAATGCCTTCCCGTACACTTACGTATGTGACTTACTGGTGTCAGCAGTCATTGTCTCGCTGCGTTACCTGCCGCAGATATCTTCTTTCAACAGTCACATGCGGCAAAACGCTTACTCCCGTAACTTGAAGTGAACCTTTGTTGCTATGTTACTGCAACGAAATAAAGGCCAATTTTAGAACTATCCGCTCCCACGTTTCGCAACCTGCCTCTGCAGGCAATGTAACAGACATGAATGAACTGCATGCTCAAAAGTGCATGACACCACAACAGCGAACCCGGCTTTTGCGCAGTGTGTCACATCGGAAAAAAAACTGTCATTGCAAGAATTAAACCAATTAAGCTGCTGACTTCAGGTTTTCTAGAAATTTATGGTTCTTAGCCCCAATTTCCAGGTGGTGGCAAATTTCCATTTTGCCCCCTTGCGGACACCCATGAACAGTGGAAAGCCAAACACTGACACAGCGCACCAGCTATACCTACTTTCACTTATGATCAAATACTGATCCGACACTGTGAAGAAATGAAGACATTTTAGCATCAGGATCTGAAGCAAATGGCTAAAAATGTCGGGTGGGGATGCTCACTGGCGTCCAAAAGCATGTAAATTGTTTTGATCAAAGTAACAAATGTGTTTGTGAGATGTTTTTAGCTTGAGGCGGACAAACATTTGTTTTCATTTAAATTAAAACACGATTTGATGGTTGGCATTAATTATAAAATCATTTAATTTTGTATTTTCTTGCACATATCCTCAACATGACGGGGGTGAAATAGTAATCACACGAAAATGCAACTAAACACTGACTACTTTTTCAAGATATTAATTGAAGCTGTGCAATAGCATTGAGTATACTAGTCATAAATGTGAACTTTTCAGTTACTGCTACATGTGCTTTTTATTTGAGTTGACCCATAAACTGAACATATCCGTGGACATAATTGTTCGAAATTCAGATATCAAAATTGTTGACCTGCAACTTCTCACGCAGCGTCTATGGCATTCGATATTTCCTATGTTAATACATGTGGCCTTTTAAATTATAACAGTTTTTTTGACGAAATATTCAATAAATTTTCAGCAGCAAAGGCAAGAAAACTTTGTCTTTGAAGTTGGATAATTACCAGTAAAGCCATTCAGACTGACCTGTTTCAGCTAAATTGTTGTTAGTAGGGGTGATGGAAGCAGCAAAAAATTCTGTCGGCTTCCTAGACTTTACAGCAGAAATTTGAAGTTGCTGTTGTGCATTCTCTTTACGTTTTTGAGCACCAGATTTCATATTTACTCCTACTTTGTATATTTATGTTCCACGTATTCGTATTTCGTTGTCATAACTGCAACCTGTACTGCAAAATCAACATTACAAAGATCAGTAGAGAAAGAGATGGGATACACACCAAAATTTTGATTGATAACGTTAGTAACGTGCCACACTGCCATGTAGAGCATTCGCAGTACTCAGAAAAAGTTAAGAAATGATAATGAATCCGGATGTGGGATGTTTATCACACGACTCCTGACAATAATTGCATATTGCTTAAGTAACCAGTGGTTCTAAAACTTTTTCGAACGTGACTGAAATCAGAGTTTGGTGAACATCTTGCGACCCAAGCCTCAAACAGCCTATGTTAACATGACAAAGATGTTGATTGCGTGGATGATATTTGGCGGTAGGTTGCTCCGTTCGTTTTCAATGTCAGCATTCTACTCTTTTCTCAAGTACCTACGTTACGCTACAAACAGACACAGACAAGCAGACAAGTTTGAAAAAATACAACTCAGGTTTAGGTTTTGATCGCCTCGGCGCGACCTATTTTCTGATCCTATGCGAAATCGCAACCCTTGTTTGGGTCGCGAACAATACTGTAGGAACCACTGGCTTAAACACATAAACCTGTTTTAATCTGTAGATTTGTATCACTTAATCGCATACTTCGCTTCAAGGAGGTGTAAAGTGCGCTGCGCAGACGAAAGCCACGGTACCCGCTGGGATGGCCAGAAAACAAAGTTATCACCTACAGCCAAGATGCTAAAATCAATACCTCTGGTTCAACTTCCAGCGGTGAATCGCAGACAGCTTTGTTAAACTGGTTTTGCAAAAAAAATTGTAGTGTCACTGCACAATTTTCTCTTCATTCTAATCTCAAGGCTAACAACTGCATCATACAGTCCAAAGCAAGTAGAAGTATAATGGCCGCAAATGCCAACTACGGGCGATTATTAAATCACACACAATATGCACGTTCACGATGATGTACTGCACACTGCATACCGCTACAACAACTTTTTGCGATTCATTTGATGACTGCTGGTTTGGAAAACACTGCAGTATTTCAGTATTTCAAATGTCAAGACCAACGGATTTCCAAAACTTGTAGAAGCACTTTCATATTCCACAGTTCGTGAAATCTCTAAGGGGGGCCCATTTTTTACATTTAGCTTGCCAGAGGGGCGGCGCGTACCCTTGGCCCCCCGTCAGTTACGCCACTGGACATAGTTTAAAAAATTTGGGCTCCTCTCAGAAAACTCTTCGCCTCCCCTGGTGTCCCAAGCTGGCTACGGGCCTGTGCATCATCACAGCAGCCATGAAAGCAATACCAAAAACGCTCAAAAAACGCAACGCATTTGAAATCAAGCAAGCTTCAAATCGGCCTGTGCTTGCTCTGTCTTATTCCATTCCGTGTTTGAAGTCAGCTGAGTATTTCCATGCGTTCAACAGTCTCTTTAAATGAGGCTATTCTTGTAACGGAAATTCATCACCACTTATAGGCGTCTTGACAAGTACTCGCTTATGACGTTTCGCAGCCAATGTGGCAAGTACGAAGCAGACAGCATTGAAGCAGCTCAATGCGCAAGCAAGGTACATCTGAAAAAATATGACAAATTGACAAAAGTCATTTCAGTTTCTTATCTAGTTTTATTTCAAGTATATTGTTTTAGCAGATTATCCCCTCTTTATATTTGATCTGTTCTTGACATAATGACACCTTATGAAATATAAAGAACTTACGCAATTAATGAACCAAGTAGATCGCTCACAATTGCCATAGATCAGCGTTACTCAAATTTTCCATCTCGCGGACCCCCAAGTCATATTTTCATTTTTTGCGGACCAGCGTGTCTTAAACATTTGTGGCTCACGGACTCCTAGTACAACTTAATAAAAGTTACAGACCCCGTACGAAGAAACGTTGCAATAAATAGTCGAGATTCGGTTTTAATCATCGTATCAGTAATCGAAATGTCTGCAAAACGTATTAACCTTTGAATTCACATTCACGGACCCCAGGTTAAGTACCCCTGCCATAATTGGATGTTACTCTGATGTCTCGATTGAATTCGTAAGCTTTACGATGTGACTTCCTTCTGGTTGTGCATCATTGATAGTTTACCATAGGCTGACATATTTTAATGCTACAACCGTTTTCACATGGTTGTGCTACACCAGTGGTTCTTAACCGGGGGGACGTCAAGAAATTTCTAGGGGGCGCGAACCCTTACATGCTCTACAACATAGAAAAATTTTGAACGGGAATGTGTCCCTTTTAAACGTTACGCCAGAGCTAATTTTACGCCGCTATATGTTATTTGGTGTAGTTCCGGCAGAGATGGAAGTCGGGGTTAAGTATCTTGAAGTTTTGCAGGCCGAATTCGAGTCTGCATGCAAACATTCAGGGGCGCAACTAAGGGGATTGTTTCGTCGGCATTCCAAGTCCCTTTAACAATAACATCTGTGCCCTTGTCGCATTTGACAGAGCTCCACGCAGCGTGTGATGCCGCTTTGGCTTTCTGTAATTCGACGAGCTTTCTGCAATGCGGCCGTACACCTGAATGGTACTAATTTTCTACAGTACTCCCCCCATGTTCTTCTGTGATGCAACAATGTGTATTCCTGAAAATTCAACTGCACTTGAGCCACATTATTGTTGAATGTGAGAATAAGTTTTTAAATACGGCTTGGCAGCTACAGACCACCATACAACGTCGACTTCTCGGCCAAAGAAAGAGTAACTGCTTTCTGGCCATCCCAATGGCGATTTTCAGCTGCTTAATCTCGGAACTGTGTCTTTTACTCGCGTTAAAGCGGCGCGGAATGTTCCAATCCAAAAATTAAAATGACATTACTATTGAAATATCCGGTTTGTGCGATTAACCGTGCTATTTTTTCACGTTTAAATGGTTTGGCCCAGTGGTTGCCAAAGTCGGGTAAATTACCCCCGGGGGTAATATGCGATTTTTGGGGGGTACCGCGGACCCAAAATGTTGTTCTGTATTATGAGCGATCACTGCGCAATATTAAGGGTAATAAGACATAATCGCTACCTTGATTAGGGTAACGGCTCGAAAGTGTTTGGAAACCACTGGTTTAATCGATATATAATTAGTCAGAGTAATCTGTATTCACTCTGCGAAGTATGTGCAGTTACAAAGCTATGCAGAATGAATAAAAAAACGAAGAAATTGCAAAGGTTCGCACAAGTGAAGAACAAGCAACCACAACAAATTAAGCATGCGGGCTAGAGTGGGAACATGCATATCTGTTATTACCAGTAAATCTTGTACAATGTCGCTTAAAAGAAAGCGTTTTTCATCTAATGCTGCAAAATAATGTTGCACCAAATATTGGCCAAAATTGTCAAACAATCAGTGGCCTACAATTTTGGGTGCAGGGCTCTATACAACCTTCCGTGGCGAGCGAGTGTTAGTAGTCATCAGGTTCAATGCAACATTCCTATCTTGAGGCCTTATTGTGAATAAATATGTACCACTTTCTTGAACGATGCAGAAATTCTAACAACTTGTGGTTTCGTGCTTTGATGCAGTCAGATTGTTTGTATTTGTCCTTATTCTTTGAACACTGCAACGGCATTTTACTTTGTGACTGAGGCTCGGACGTTGCAGTGTTTTTTCGTTTGAGGGTGTGTGCATGCCACAATATATCCGTACTTTACCTGGCCAGGGTTGGGCTCAGTGTCCTACTCTGGATGTAGTGTTGTACCAAGTGTTGCGGGTTAGTGAACAATAGTGTTAGGAAAGTGTCTGTAACCCTGTTGCTCTACCTCCAAACTCGCTATGAATTTTTCTGTTGTGTCTGTTTTTACCAATCTGCATTGTGCAGAATTTATGTGTTTGTACTCTGCGCACTTAGCAGGGTTTTTGCTAAGGGAAATGTTAGGTACCCGGTATGGACCTGTAGGGACCGATTTTCTCTGATTCCAGGGACCCGATTTTCAATTCTAGGGGCCCAAATCGGGTCCCTAAAACGCCTTACCAAAACCGTGGACTTAGTGTTTGTTACAAAACCTTAAAATTAAACAAATTCACCAAGAGATATATTTGTTTTTACAACTTATTTAAAGTAAATGGGGCGTGAGCCAAAGGAAAACTACTTTAGTGGGACGTGATGGAGAAAAGGTTAAGAACTACTGTGCTACACCATTAAATCCAACAGTCTGTTTTGTTATTAGTACGCTTCAGCGTTTCCGGATGAAATGCAAACGTAGTTGCACAGAACCACCCGAAGCAAATTCTTCTTTGATCGAAACTCTTTGATCTATTGCATCAAAGCCCACACTAAACTGATATTGCGCAGTCACACTAATTTCAAAGCGTTTCAACTTGTACTGATCTTTGCGAATTCAGGATTAATTTTTAGTAAATTCCTATCGCCGCTGTTTCAATTTAGCGATGGCTGACGTCATTCAGGCTTATTAATCCAATATCCCTTTTGCAACTATAATGACTGAGTTAGAGTCTGGCTCGAATTGCATTTCGTAAGAGGTACTGCGTTGAAGCTGCAGTGTCAAATATTCAAATACATTTTCCGAAAATCTGGTTGTTAGCCGTGACGCTTTTTAATGTAGCACTGAGAAAGGGGTCTTCAGCATATGTCGTCGGACTTTTGGGTCTGAAGGAGCTTCACTTTTGTAACGCTTTGTGACAATCGGATGATAGAAGATCTAGTTGAGTAAATTTTTGCCTTTGAATTTTTTCTGTCGAACTCATGTTAGATTAGAAAAAAAACAGAATTAAAATCAACTGTAGTCACACTACATCAGTGGTGCCCAACTGGGCAACTGGGGTACCGCGGCACCCTAGGGCGCCATTTGCGATATTCAGAGGGTGCCGCGAGCTAATACAGTTTGCAATATATCATTAAAAATATTATTTGCAAATTGTCATCAAAACTTAAAGCAAATTGCTGTGGGGTGTCCACTGGGTTCCGCAAATTGTATTTCTCAGCTGTATGGTGCCACAAGCCTAAAAAGGTTGGGAAACACTGCACTACATGTTCAAGTTATAGTTTGTTCGGAAAGTCATTTGTAGTTTTACCGTCCTTTTTTACCGATTCGGTAAAGAATGTTCTTTTAACGTCTGGATTGCAGCACATAGCATAGTTTAGGCTACATGGAAATGCATTCCAATGCCTTACACGGAGATGAAAATCTTGAAATGCGCAATGTTTGCTTGCCTGAATCTGCGTTCTTGGAAGTAGCACAGACACCTGCTTGTTTAAATTAAAACACAAGAGTCTACCTCCAGCTAGTATATGCACTGGCTTTAATGTAACCAATCAAACACAATACCAGATAGGAAACCTAAAATCAGTTAGTGAACTTCCATACATTCAGGGGGAGGGTAAACGAATTGCGGCGTTTTGTTCACAAGATATTGGGGAAGTGTGATATCTCGTGACAAAAAGAGAGGGGTGAACTTATTAAGAAATAATGTGACGTTATTTACGGACCGCTTTTAAACCTGATTTACGAACGTATACTTCGGTGTTTTGAAAATTTGGAGACAATTACTCGGTTGCCCCCCCCCCCTGGTTCCCGACCTGCTTTCATGTCTCAACGTAATTTACTTCTGTTACATGTAGAATCGCAAACTTCGAGCAGAATGTAATTTTGATCTTCAACCGACCGCCAATAAGGTATGCGGAATTTCTGCAGTTTTCCTGCCTTATTATGTCTTTAGTACGTGTACATTCCACATTTTTCTTTGGGGAATTGTTGTTTTTGACAAAATAAATTTTTTTCGAAATTCAACAAGTGTAGTTTTTTCGGTCAGATGATCTTGAGAAAAATTTCTGAACTGTTTAAAAACCCGCCTGTACGCCTAAAGCATTTCTGTGACCCTGGGTAATATGGGCCACATTTTAGGCCACTTTGGCCAGGCTTACCAACGGTGAAAGTGTTCGAAGGTTATCTGAGCAGTGTTTTTGGGCAAATGTGTTTAGGAAACATACTCTACGCAATCTTAAAATTTGGGCGATAAATATAGATGTAGCCAGGGGGGAGAAACGGGGCCATGGCCCCTCAAATTTTTAAAGTATATAGTCATTTTGTGCTTAGAGAGGCGGTATCCCATGCAAAAATACTATTGCTAGCCTAAAATCAAGAATTTTGGCCCCCCCCCAATTTTTTTGGCTGACTACACTACAGGCGATAAATATAAACATTCTGGCATGTTTAGAGTCTTTAAAACTAGGCAATGTTTTAGTGTGAGAAGGCAGAGAACAGACATAGGCCTAAGCGTGATGGATAATTCAGAAATTTTGGTTACTAGTAGTTTTGAGTTGATTCCAGAATGTTAGCAAAATCATTTATTTCAGGTAAATTCCAGGTATGAAAGTCTGCAGAAACCTTTCTGTGAGTATCATAAACAATCGGGTGAAGAATGCAAAATATTTCTAGTTAATACCAACTCCACAGAATCGTGAAAGCTAGCTGCACTATGATTTAAACCCATGGTTTTGAAAATGATAATAATTTGCCGATATACTGCAGTAACCTTTTGCAAACATATTTTGTCAGTTTAAATGTTTTCTGGTATTAATGGAGTGAAAATTGTATACGAAAGTTAATTTGTAGAATTTTGGGAAAATCTAGTTTTTGAACATAAAGATACTTCTTCGGGCTAAACGCTGAAACTCCTAGATCTTTTTGGCCCTTTACGCCAATGATAACACGAGTCCTAAGCAAAAAATTGTAAATACTTTCACAGCGACGATCGTCTATGACAGGGGTGGGAAACCTGTGGCCCACGGGACAAACGCAGCCAGCATGGACATGTAATATGGCCGCATCAGAATTTTCATCACCCAAGTTGGAACACAACTGCAGAGAATAACACACCTCAAACCTCTGCCTTCAACGTTTTAATAAACTTAAGTCTCAAACTAAGGTAACGAACGAAACAAAAGAAAAGACATGTTTACGATACTACAGCAAATACGATTGTTTGATTTGGTGGTTTGTTGTTGGCGCTTTGTAACTGCAATGATCTTGTAACGCCACGACTGAATTTCTACAATTTCAGGTTTCATTTCACTTGTTTATTTTTGTTGTTGTTCTGGGTGAGTTCCCTGCAGCTCTTCCGTACACCGTGCGTCTGGTAAGAATGCTGCAGTACCAATTTACAAGGTCTTGGTAAGACCCGGCCGAGAGTCGAACTCTCGACCTACCAGCACCGAAGCGGACGCACTTACCACTAGACCATGAGCTGGTTGCCCAAATACGAAATGACACGAACAGAAAAACATCAACCACTTGCATGTAACGCGAAAGCAATCAGCGAAAAACTAATCAGCGCTGTGTATGCACAAGACGCATAATTTCAAACAGTAATTTTCATTACATTATGAAAAAAAATACTGTTAAATTATCGCATAAAAACGAAACTTCATGACAAGCAGACACGTAGACAGTAAGTCAAGGAAGTATCTCGCTGCTTGACAATTTCTTTTCTATGTTTTTCTAGGGAAGATAGCCTAACGCTAAAATTTTAACATGAAATTAGTAGCTCTGTGTGGCCCTCCAGCGATATTCCACATTTCATGCGGCTCGTGATAGAAAATAGGTTCCCCACCCCAGGTCTAAGGTATATATATTGCCTGAGTATATCCATCATGCCTGAACTAAAATCAGTTTAAATCTACCACCAGGAAACTGTTTATTACATTTTACAAGTGGACGCTTCTCAGCGGAGTCGCTCGGGCAGGCGGAGTTCCCAAGCAGAAATTCAAGTTCTTCCCATATGCAAGGTGGTATGCACATTACGCCTAGTTTACCGAAAAAGAATCTGATCTGATTTTTGAGAGGTTCGACCCCCAAGAGACCTGACCTGAAGGCAGTTCAGAATACAAATTAAAACTTTTTGTAGGCAAGACAATCCTACTTACTGTGATTCCTTCTACTATTGATTTAACCACACAACCGGAATAAAGGCAGCAGGTCTACTCCAAAACATACCACAGAAAATGGGTCTAGTTGAAACAGCAGTCCACCAACTGGTACAATGATTATGCAGCCGGTCATTGCTCCAACGACGAACAAGAACATGTATTTTCCAGTTACATTTGTCACTTTTGATACCCAGGTAACCCCTGTTAGCAGATAAAATATAAAACATTCCATGACTGTTGCTATCAATGCAAATAACAGATGCGGAAAAGTAATGAACACAACGTGCACAACTTTATACAGCAGAAACAATCAATTAACTGACAAATACTTCTTTGTTGCATGCAACGTTCTTTTGCAAAAGAACTGAATTGCGGTGTAGGGCACAGAAACTTTTGTCGATTTCCTATTTAAAAAAAAAACTTTTCTGTGGAACAAGAACTTCAAATATATCGCATTGTTACAAACGCTTCTTTGTATGTTAGTTTACTTATTCTGCTACCTTCTCACCGATGCTGATTCGAAAAACATAATGACTGATGAGCTCTTACAGGAAATAAGAGAAGAATATTGGAAAAATTACATAAAACAGTGTGTAAGTAAAAGTGATGCTTTGTTTTACCATGTTGTTATTTGGCCCCACCCTTTACCTTAAAACAGGAGCGGATCCAGGGAGAAGATTGGAGCGATCGCCACCGTAAAACCTAAAGAAAGTAACTTCACTCACCATGATTTTGTACAATTCGGAAAATAACATTCACGGTATACGGCTATTTTGTCATACATTGTTGTTTATCACAGCAGTGTTGTGAAGTATGCTTCATCTCTCTTACAGTAGCGAAGCTGTTATGGCCTTGACTACCAATTATTACGGAAATTGCCCCTCCCCCTAACCTTACTGACTGGATCCGCCGCTGCTTTAAAACACAATGATTTTGCTAATTTTTTAACCACGTTAACCAGTGGCGATTATAAGAGGGGGCCTGGGTGGGCTACGCCCCCCCAGATTTTTCCTTGGCCCCCTGCTTGCCCCTCCCAGATTTTTTCTTAATTTCCCGTTTAAGGTAGTTAGGTGGACATATACAATAGATAACCTTCGGCCAGCAATATTTTAAACGATAATTTAGAAAACCTCTAGCCTGCATTTAATATTTCCCAAATGCATGATAAACTGTGTTATTGTTTTTGACGGCCGGGTAAATAAAGTTGATTATGACGACACACACCAATGATTGCTCGGATCCTGCGTGAAATTTAGTCAGACCGCGGTCATGGTGTTGAAAAATTCATTTCGAAATTAAGAAGCAGTCGCAGAAGTGGGAAGATTGATCTTTCGTGCATTTCAGTATGAAATGGAACTGGATTATATTATTGTCAGCAGATTGTTGGTTGTTCCAGTAGTAAAAGGTTTGTGAAAGCATTAAGAATTGTTTTCCGTTAATTAATCTGAAGTTATTCTGGCTGCTGTATCGCGTTATGCTGCCTTGTGTACACGACTTGGGAACATCTCACGTAAGTGGTTCGTGACTACAGTTTTAGATCTACCCACATGTCCTGCAACCTCATAGAATTTTGTTATGGATTTTCTGTAATGATTCAGAAGCAATTCTTCACGTATTTCAGCTCTTTTCCCCGGAGGTAAAATATTTCTATCAGGAAAACACTGGAAATAATCCGCAATTCATATTTATTTGGTGGAAATGATTTAAAACGTGAAATAACTTTGACAAAGAATTTGCTTCGGAAGGAGTCGAAGCTGCCTATATCGCCCGAACGAGCAAGTTTTTTTCATATATAGCTAGTTACAAAGCTGCGTTTGATTGTTACTGGTAGCTGTAATTCTTCCCGTCACCAGTGCTTAATACGAGAGAAGTTTTTCAAAAATAAAATTAGTGTAAACATTTCCCAGAAATTCCATGGCCAGTGAAAGGTTAGGTAACATTGATCTCAGGGCAGCATCTACGAACAGGCTATATAGGCTTAAGCCTAGGGCATCAAGATCCAAGGGGGCCTCCAACAAACTGTGGTAGGCTACGCATAGAGTACACTGTCGGTACATGATCATTTCAGTAAATATTAATGAAAAATTTCTGTCAGCATTATTCATGTTTACAATTGAGTTTTATTCATCCATTCAGATTTCATGGTGATAACGCCAGAGTCTTCCAACAAATTTCCATGAATCTCAATATGACGGTTGGTCAAGCCGCATGCCGACTATTGTGTCGATATACGCAAAGCACGCTGGCTGCGTCAAAACCGGGCCCTCACCTAGCTTGTGTTTTGGTATTTACTATTCATTTGGTTTTCAGTAAGTTGATATTTTTTTGCGTTTTTCGGAGTGTTTTCCGGTGATTTCGGGTTTTAGCATTGCCATCTACATCCGGATTCACTATTATTTCTCAACTTTTTCAGAGTGTTGGGCTGGTCAGTGGGCTCCCTTGTGCTAAGTTTCCCCCTGGCTCGTGCAGATGAGAGCCATATGTTTAGGGCTAGCAGCAGTCTCCTGAACTAAACATAGTTGCTTCTTCTGAACAAATACAGTAGTTTTGTCAGCGTTTCTATTAGGTTAAGCTCAGTTGGTATTTTTAGATGTGATTCTTTGCATTTTGAGTTTCTTTTAGAAAGTCATTAAGAAATCAGATTGCTACTGAGTGCTTGCGCAAGTTTGTACTGCTCCCATGCTAAGAAAATCAGAGACATTGGTGATCTTGAATAGCAAGCAAAAGTCACTTTGCCAATTGGCAACCACAGAACTCTTCCCCAAAGATACAAAAAATCGGGAAACAGAAAGAAAATTACAAAAGCGCATTTGGGTCTTATGCCTCAGATTAGTGGTTCTTAGCCCCTCAAATTGAAATATGAAACACCACAAATCAGTGGATATTTTATCAAATTTTCAGAACGTCAAGACCCCTGCGCAAATGTAATACCCCCCTATTAAAGACTTTCTGGAGACGGTTCTGATTTGAACCTCACATCATTTCGCGCGACGGGTTTGTTACGTTCGATTCTTTGCAGTCTGAAAAAGTAAGAAACACGCGAATCGTGAACCTAGCAGTTCAACCAGTTGGGTGCATTTTACATGACGTGTTTTGTTCGTGTGTGTGAGATTTTTACAGCCGTAGTAAGCGAGTCGCAACGTGGTCCCCACGTTGTGCTTTAACGTCTTTATGCCGCCATACATATGTGGAGTGTGGTTGGTTTGTACGAGCACAGATAAGAAAAGACAGATGTGAAACTTACAAAAATGTAGGTCATGTTTTTGTCAAATATTTCAACCGTGGCGTTTTCGGTTGGTTCGCCTCTGGAAATTGATAATCCTGTTCCCGCCGGCCAAGCACAATTTCCACAATTCCGTGTCATTGAACTTTTTGCGTCGAAGGTAGCCACAAGCGCAGTGATCGTGGGGCACTCTAGTAATGATTTATAATTTTTTATTGACCGTTATGTAGAGTGTCAATATCGTCATTTTCGGTTTTCGCAAATTGATTAACGCTTTTCCATTTTTTCCTCATAAAAATGGGAGAGGGGGCCCTCACAAGTGGATTAGCCTAGGGCTTCACATCAGTTAAATCCGGCCCTGATTGATCTACTTTCAATAGAAAGGTACTAACTGAAAAACAGATTCAGATGATTTCGTTGATGAATTTGACAGTCGACGTGGTAATCGAAGGATTAAGTTACATTGAGGTGATGATGATATAAAATTCTAACGTAGACTGTGCAGGGAGCTGTGTTGGAATTGTATTGCTCATTGTCTATTTGTCTGAATCTTTTTAGGTTCAGAGTTAGTGCGTGTTTCGCTTATGACAAGACAGTCATAAATCAACGCAGGGTTGAAAAGTCAGCTTTTCAGGATAAGTCAGAGGAAATTCAGTGTGAATATTAAAATGAACAACTTTGTTGGGAAGATTCTGCAAAATAAGTTTAACGCCTGCTGTTACATGTTGCTGTCAGGTGCACGCCGTAAACGCCGATGCGCTGTTAACTGCATACTGCATTGAATAGTCCTCACCCTATCCACGCTGCAGATGGGCGTCACACTCGTAATAGTAAGAAGTGGCATAACATTGTAATGGTTACACCACAATAACAAAATCTCCATAAGCTACTACCACAAAAACGGATTAGTCAGTAGTCACCAATCCGTTGGAAGATGGTTTATTTTTTGTGTTTTGTAGTAAGAATATTTTGATTAAGCCAGTTGGCTATCAACAGCCTACTTGTCTCTGTGTCAAGTTGGAATTCGTGGTTAGAACAATTTCGCTTTCACGTGCATTGTATTAACTTTCGTAGAGCTGTTTTCGTTCATGTGGGGTTGGCACAATTGTGTACGGGAAATGGTGTTTCGTTTTACATGTGTAGTGCTGTGGAAGTTGCATGGTCAGCACAGAATATTCGACAAAGTAAGACACGTGTGTGATTGCATCTACCGTAGCGTTTAGGTGTATCTGGTGAAAAATAACGCTAGCTCATAACGATATTCACAAGCCTATGTTGTGTTTGATAGGGTTAATCATAGCAACTTCATCTTAAAAACAACGAAGAATCACCATGCAAGATAGACATTTATGTTGGCGCCCTTACTTTTTCCTTGACACGCAGTGGCCCCCCCACTTTTTAATTCTAGAATCGCCACTGTTTGATAGGGTTAATCATAGCAAATTAACCTTCATTACAACCGAAAATCACCATGCATGAAAGACAATTATGTTTGTCAACCTACTTTTTTCCATGGCCCCGCAGTGGCCCCCCAAGTTTTTTATTTCTAGAATCGCCACTGCACTCAGTCACAAAGTAAAATGCGATTGTAGTGTACAAAGAATAAGGATGAATATGAACAATCTGACTGAATGAAAGCACATAACTGTTGCAATCGGAAAGCCCGAGCGGCATGTGCGCAAAGCTTCACACTATGGCAGCAAGCAACAATAGAGATCACATGCCATGATCACTCTATTGTTGCTTGTTCGCGCCACTTACATATGGGTGGTATTCTTCGCGCACATCCCTTTCGTGGTGAATCGCACATTCAACCCAACGCCAACCGAGAGGTTGCAACACAACCATACGTTGTTCGACTTTCTGCATCTTTCGAGAAACATGTGCACATTTTTTATTAATAACACCTCAAAGGTAGGAATGTTACATTGAACCTGATGACTGCTAAACACTCGCTCTCCACGACAGGTTGTATAGAGCCATGCAACCAAAATTATTGGCCACGCACAATCTCTTCATGCATGACTTCCTGAAATTACACAATAACTGTGATGCATTGACTATGACGCAATTGTGTCTTCAATAAGAATATATATGAATTGGCTGTGCAGTGTGCATAATCTGCTTTACTAGAAGCATCATGATGTTCTAACGCCATTCATTTACCGTCAGATTCACAAATACGACGTCTATGTCGCTTCACTTTCCGACCTAGAGTCTGCTTCTCACAACTTCATAACAGCTCCCTTGAAAGTTGACCATGACGAGACCTACCAAGCAAAGGCGGTACGGCCCACTCCGGATTCACAAAGTTTGCTGTCCATTTCACCGAGCGAGCCTGGCATTGCTGCCCTGTCTGTTTCCTCTTCGGTTGGAACTCACAGTGATCAAACCCTTGACGATGCGCCGTGCGATCGTGATGATTATCGAAGCGTTGCCACAAGTTCAACACGCACGACTTTGAGCCCCACATCCTCTCTGCCAAACCTCCCGTATTTCCAGTATACCCCTGGAGCAGCTCACCTACGCTCCGGGGAACAAGAGGACGGAGCGGGAGCTTGGCATGCCGGCATGCCGACACAGCCACCCTCCCACTTTCGAGTTTCAACTACTAGCGCGACCTCTGGCGACAGTAAGCTGGTGAGGTTTGCGGACCAGAACAACTGCAACAACTCCGGTCACGCGCGACTCTCTCAATCCCCTTTAATCGCTGTCGCATCACCGAGGAGTCAAGATTACTTCAATTATGGAACCACTGGGCACGCAAAGAACCTGGAAACTAAAGAATTTACTGCTAACATGACTGCCAGTGCATCGGTGGGTCGCATACCTGTTCAGCGACACCAGCCGCTAGTGACGGCTGACGTCAGCGATGCCAACCCGTCGAAACCTAAAATGCGGTCAGTCGATATGGTGACTTCGTACCTGTACCAACAAACTCTCAGCTCAACGGAGACTGGAAATCTTCGTCGCATCATTGCAGAGAAAGCCATTGGCCGGTCTGACCACCGACCCCATGCTCCGACGCCATTCCTGGACAATCGCTCTACGCCCCCGCGAGTGAGAGGCAGGCGAGAGCGGCAGGGTACGTCACGCTACAGTTACTTGCAAGCGGTGAATGATCTTTCACACACTGATGTTTAGGCGTTAATGGTAACTGAGACGGCGATCGAGTTGCCGTTCCCGCTGGCCGGACCGCAGCATGCTTTTATTTATTACTTAATCCCTATTTTCCTTACGCGTCTCCGCACGTACTTCAATGTACATGCTGCCTAAGATCGTTTTGTGTCGCGTCGGAGATTCGTCACTGCATACGTTTGTTATATTGAAGCATGAACGACACTGCGCGCATGTTGCTTGCAAGAATGAAATTAGTAAGCTGTACACGTTTGCATCATCTGCTCACGTTTGATACCCCCCTTATTTTTGATCTGTGTGACAGGGTTCTTCGCAATATTTATGCGACATGGGATTTATGTGTTGTCATCATAACTGTGTCTCTGACACTAAAGCTATTTGAGGAATAACACACGTCACAAAAAGCAACAGCCTCAAAGTTGCAGAATATTCAGAAATGATCAAAAGGTGTCAGCGTGTCAAATGTGGTACTTTCTGCTCTTTTATCGGATGTGTTCCTCTCTGATGATATGAACCCAACAAAGCATGGTTTTTGACAAACCGCAGTGAGAACTGAAGTCTCGACTGCGCTATGCGATAAAGTCTAGTTCGCCTTAACTGCGAAGAAACGTTTCTTCAATCAGGAAGGATTTTAACTTATCATTTGTACAGTCTCGTCTGACAGTTTTGTACGCTTATTGCATGGATACTTTTTTAACATGTATAGACTGGCTCTGTTACTGTGGAGTGTCATGAAACGCCCACGCTCGCTTCAATTATATTATTCTATCCTTCAGTGCAATTTTGTCGCGTTTTGTTGCGATTAGGCAGCTTTGTTTTTTTAACATATTTTAATTTTTAGGACATTTCAATCACTTTTACCACAATAGCTTGCTGTCTGCGCACCGCATTGCAAGAGATTGGCAACGGGCGTTTATATCGTTTAAAAGCGAGAAATACGTTTGCATGTTCGGTGTATCACCGTTTGTAGAGATGCATGTGCTGAGCTCGCTGTGGAACTGTGCGCCTGCGCAACGGCGACCTCAGTTGACCTCGCTTCTCGTGCAAAACCGGCCGCGGGAGACTCTTGGCTACTTGTGTAAAATGACCAAGTTACAAGATATCGCTTTTACTGCGATTTGTAGCATGTTTGTTGGGTAACTTCGCAGTTTTTTCATTAGTGACAAAACAATTTCTGAGGTGCGTTGCATTTGTGCTCTAGTCGGTACGCAAACCATCAAGTGTGTACCAAAAGCTTTCTACAAATTTCAAATTTGTCAAAGCTTGACTATGAAGCCCAAAAAGAGCTCGTACAGCAAATTTGGGAATGATTTAAGAAGCAGAAATTGTTTACAAGTGGATTTCAGATTAGCTCGACCTAATGCTACAGTTCCTTGCACACTTAATTCGACTGCTAAGGGCAGCAGTGTAACAAATAAACTGCTGCTGGCTGGGTCATCTTCTGAAGAAAGTATCTTTCAAAAGTTTGAAGCAACGTTAACGGAAAACCTTTAATATTTCGATAATTTTTCCTCCTGGCAAACACCGCTGCTAACATCGTGTGTGCACCTACAGAACTCGTAAAACCATCTTGAGGTGACGGTCGACTGTGACATTGTGTTGATATGTTGCTCACTACGAGGTAATCTGAGTGGACATGATTGTATGCGCCAGAGTCGAGGAACTGAATCTGCGAAGATCTTTCCCTATAATTTGTGTGCAAACATCTTAGCATCGTTTTCAAGCTGTTGTATTTCTAACCGGTGTGAAACTTAACGTTGCCATCAGCAAAATTCTTCTGTTACGACAATAATAGCATTCAGTTTCATTAATTTTCAAAATTTTTCGAGGTTTACCTGAGATGACGTTTTTCTCTTTGCTTGACAATTTTACGCTCATCTTCCGGGGCGTAACAAAGCGGGGGCAAGGGGCCACAATTCCCCGGGCGCCGAATGACTGCAGGGGTCCCGAAAAGTCCCAAGAATGCCACAAGTACTCTCTTCAGTACAGTACATTTGCTTCCGAAAGGCTTCAGGTTCGAACATGGTGGCGCCAAACTTGCTTTTTGCCCCGGGCCCCATCTAACCTCGTTACGCCCCCGCTCATCCTACAAAGCTAAATGCTTCTCTCCCTTCCTGCTTGCGCTAAGCGGTCCGTTTGAGCTTTTGCTTTATGTGACGTTAAAATCCTTCAACAGTTAACATTCCTCCGACGTTGTTTTTTGTGCGAACATACCGGCGCTAGTCAACTCAGCTGTTGTGAGGTCCTTTCAAATCTGCATCGCGTTGCTTATTGCCACGAAGCTACATGCGAAACGTCGATTGTACGTATTCAGGTTTGGTTGTTTATGTCGATCTATTAGACTGACTGTGCATTCCTCGTGACGTCACTTGCATGCGCGCAATAAAAGTAATTTCCTCGTGGTTGTTACATCGGCCGCTTGTGGCTAATGTTTGCGTTTGCAGTTGTCTCCACGATGACCTTCCTTGGACCAAGGGATGGCGCTGTTTAAGTGTACGCCGATGTTTTCACTAGATCTGAGTACCAGAATCATTGCCGTTGTATTTCTAGGTTGTGATACGATCAGAGATGCTTTTAGCAGATTTTTGCGTTAGGTACGCATAACACAAGCATTTGAAACAGCTTGCGCTTTTGTCAACCATACAAACTTAGGCCAACCAGCTTGAAAACGCTTCGATTTTGTTGCGTGAAGTGTGGTTTCGCTTTTCAAGAGTCAGTCAGCACATTTAGTACAGGTGAACAGGTGGTATAGTTAATGGTAAGGGACGCGTTTACGTGTAATGCGTCGAGTCACGAGGATTTCTCCGAAAGTAGTCACAACACTGGTTCATTGCTCATTATCAAAACTTCAGAGAATACGAATCATAGTGACGAGCAAATTTTTGCAGGGTGTTTCCGCTACAAATAGGCAGGATGTCATTCGGTAATATTACATGTAGGCTACTATGTATAAGACATGGACACAATGGGTCTCAGAAGTCATAAAAAAGGATTGGTAAATGGCTAGTTTTGTACCTAAGATGCCAATTTTAAAGAGGCAACAGCGAATTATATGGTTGGAGATTCTAGGAAAACGTCAGAATATAATAATTGGAATAGTGTACAGACACCCACACTATAACATAGATGAGTTTTCTCAATCACTTTGTGAAACAATCACAAAAATCGCAAAAAATAACTATGCGTATTATGTATTAGGTGATATTAACATAAATCTACTTAATGCAACAAATGATAGC
>Ga0210059_1003880_pt1 | contig 24051 bp, 15 predicted proteins | sample Ectturendosymbi2_FD_188042 | JGI IMG/M metagenome (GOLD analysis project Ga0210059, IMG submission 188042) | Ecteinascidia turbinata endosymbiont from Florida, USA - Sample 2 (SPAdes) (version 2) | ecosystem: Host-associated > Tunicates > Ascidians > Unclassified | place: Key West, Florida...
CACGTCTATACCAATGTAATGTAAATAGTTGCTGCAACATCAGCTTTAGCTGAACCTTCAGCAAAAATCCAGTTTGAGCAAAAATTTCGCAGTGAATCATTTTGTTGCCACCTGTTGGGGTGACGTTGAATGCGCGGTTCACCATGAATGGGATGTGCGCAAACAGTGGTGTGAATACACAATAGTAGAGTGATCATGGGTGTGACCTCTATTGTTGCTTGCTGCCACAGTGTGGGCTTTGTTCGCGTGTTCGGGCTCTCTGACAGCAGCAGCTGCATCTGTCTGAATAATAAGCTGGTTGGTCAGCCCTTTACCAAGCGCCAGAAATCCAATATGAAACTTTCCCTTGCCGTAGATCACACGAATATAGCACAGAAACAGGTAATCACACGCAGTTACCTAGTTTTATAGCAAAACATAACTCGCCTTTCAGGTTTTCACTCTGGCCAAGTCATTGTTTTTTCTTGTTTAGTCAAAAGCACCTCAAGAATCATCCCAAAAACTGCTCTTAAGCACATTTAGGCAACAGAGTGTCACAAGTGTGCAAATGTAATAAGCCAGGAAGCTGGTTTACAGGAATGCTGGAACAGCTGTGCAGCATTGGGAGCAATAACATTTTTGGGGGACATGGAAAAATATAAAAACAAACAAATTGTGACCAATATATGTTTGTTTCTGTTCAGCTACAATATCGACCTCAAAAATAATAACATAAATTTGTTGCAACCACAATGCTGCATTGCCCTGAGCCGACAAAAGAGAGAGTCGAACCGACGACCATCGGCATAAAAGAAATAGAGATCCCCACTTGAATACTGTAGGTTTGCTCTGCAATTACTGATACGAATTCAACGTTAATTGTGGCGTATAATCACCAAACCACAACCACTCTGAATTTTCTTGTTGCGTGAATAGTTGCAATGAACTTGTTTCAATTCGATTTTAATAAATTATGAAATTACCCTTGGTACTGTTATGAAAAAAGTACTTCTGCTCTCGTTGCCCCCTTTTTTAAAGGGCAGACTAGGCAATTTCATTTTCCAGTTCTCCGGGGTCCCTGCTAGTTTGTACTGTATTTTGATGTGCTAAAAGTTAGGTGAGAATTACATGCTTACATGCTGCTTTTTGCTAAATCTAGGGAATTTTGGTGAAATTTTGGGAATTTTGAACCCATCTTTAGGGAATTTCTAGTCAACATTTGTGGGAACCCTGGCGCAGACTCTTGCCATGTGGTGAGCAAGTGACCATTTTCTAATGCTACCGTCGTACTTGGTGAGGAATAATTCAGTCTGGCAGCGCTTCTAAATGGATCAAACAACGCTTAACGCACAGCTAGTCACAACTGGACTGAAACGTGTTTTTATCACCTCAAATCTGCTGACTGCGAAAGATCAGATCTGTGGAAAGTTTTGGTTTGGTTGGTTGTCAATGAAAAAGAATGAGTAGCTTCATTTTGCTGCTTGTTAGACTTGTCTTCAGACGTTATGAGTAGGGTAAGTTTTTCAACTTTTTTTTACAGCTTCTGAAATACTCAGAATTTATGTAGTACGATGAGCTGGTCGCAGGAATTTTATATTGCAACTATTTCCTTTTTCACATGCAACTTTTATCAAGTAGGCCTATTGCGTAAAATGTAAAAGTGTGATTTAAAAAACATGCTTGAGAACTATTTCAGTTGAGTTCTGTTCTCTTTGACAACCGATTTACCTTTTTAACGTAAATAGAACTGTTTCAGTATAGTTCTGTTCTCTTTGACAACCGATTTACCTTTTTAACGTAAATAGAACTGTTTCAGTATAGTTCTGTTCTCTTTGATAACCGATTCGAACTGAATAATGACCTAAAAGCAATTGTAGAAATGACCCGGTCAAACATCAGTCCAGAACTGTAGGCAAAATTGTTAAATTGCCAGCAACTTCATGCACTGTGGAGCGAAGTATTAGCATGCTACGGAAACTGTTGGCAAATGATCGCCATTTTGTCGCCAGATAATGTTTGGAAATATTTAGCATTATATGTAAACAAATCGCTTGAGTAACTCACTGTCGCTTAAAATGCTTGTGCATAAATGCAATTTTTTACTGCAACTTTTGTTCAAAATAAATGCATATTTCTCACGATTTTATTGCAAGAAAAACTTGCCCTAGTTATGAGTTTTTTAGTAGTTTTCAGACAGGTGCGGTTTGAGACCAAAAAAGTGCGGGGCGGGCGCGGGTTGGGATGGTCTGCGGGGCGGGTGCAGGTTAGAAATGTGCGGGTGCGGGCAAGATTTCTCAAACTCCTGCGGGGCGAGTGCGGACACAAAATTTCAACCGGCGCAGGACTCTAGTTCACACCCACTTAACTAGGAAGCTGCCCATGGTAAATATTTCTTGCACTCGTTTTCAAGTGAACATGGTAGAAGATTAATCAGGTACCATGGACGTAAGATTTGGGAGTCAGTTGATAAATACATTTCAGTGGTTGTCTTCTATTGTATTCAGAAAGTGTTATCGAGCCCACCCTATCTCTCAGCATGCGGAAGAAGACACAGCATTTTAGACATGCTTTTCATAGCTCTTGAAAGTCCAACATATTATGCAGTGCAACTAATTACCCATTCCTTGTCAACTGTATGATAAATGCACAGAGATAAAAAAGTCTTACCCGTGGGCGTCGGAAGGATTTTTTCCAGCGGGACCACCAGGGTTTTTTTCCACGGCGAGGCCAAAAGTGGTGAAATATGTTTTTTTCCCACTCAAAACTAAGAAAACAACCTTTTTTTGCTAGAACGTTCAAAATCCTGGGAGGCCTTGGCCCCCCTGCTCCCTTCCGATGTCCATGGTCATACCTTTTGTGCCATTATACGATATTACAGGCCCGTATCCAGGCGGTGGCAGGTTCCCCCAAATTGTGTTGTGCGCAGACAATTTTGTTTTAAACGCATAATAAAAGCAAAAACCTTGCTCCCCAAAAATTCATTTTGCCCCTCCAAACTTACAAGCCTGGCTACAGGCTTGCCATGTTAGTTATTCAAGTCAGACATCACTTTAGTTTGTTTGTAATTGTTCTGTGTTGGTGCTGTTTTGTTTTCATGTTGTTTCAGGGCGCTAAAGATGAGCAAGCACCACCTTCGACTCATCAGCGGCAGTACCATTCCCAAGCACTCATCCAGATGATCGTCTGGATTGGTAACCCGGACGGAGTTTCATTTTGGCTTGGTTTGCATTTTCTCCATCCAGCTCAGTCCCTTGCACCTCCACGAGTGAAACCAGTTACGACCCATCACTCCCTTCGCAACTGTGTGGATCATCCTGTAAACACCCTTCTTCGACTGCGTCGCTTTGTGTCTTTTTCACATGGCCTCTTCATTAATTGAAAGTTGTTTTGATGTTAGCTTTTCTAGGGACACCTGACTGATAACCGTGAAGAAGCGGCTTGCCTGCGCACTTACGCGCTAGGCTAAAGGAAGCTCCCAGTAACTTTTGTGCTACTAGGGATGTGATGCTTAGCGCGTCGCATGTAGCAGCCAACGCGCTGAGAGGGGCTTTCAAAATGATGATAGGTAAAAATAGATGTCTAAAATTCTGATGAGGGAATATGTGAATACTGAACAGTGGCGATTTCAGGCCGGTCATGCCCCGAGATTTTTGATGGCCCCAGTTATGTGCTTAATTTTACCTTCAACTTCGTTTGGTTGACATGTACAGCAAACAACTTTCACCCAGCAATATTTTAAACGATAATTTAGAAGCCCTTGTTGCGATCGGAAATCCCGAGCAGCATGTGCGCAAACCTTCGCACTGTGGCAGCAAGCAACAATAGAGTTCACATGCCATGATCGCTCTATCATTGCTTGTTCGCGCCACATATATGTACGGTGTTGTTCTTCACGCACATCCCGTTCGTGGTGAATCACACAATCAACGCAACACCACCGGAGAGGTTGCAACACCCTCTAGCCTGCATTCAATATATCCCAAATGCATCAGCTATGTTGTTGTTTTTGATGGTCAGGTAATGGGGGTTGTTGGTGACGACATAGACCAGTGGTTGCTCAGATACTGCGTGAAATTTACTAAGACCACTGTCGTGGTGGTGAAAAATTTAGTTCGAAACTGATAAACAATCGCAGAAATGGGAAGATTGACCTTACATGCTTTTCCGTGTAAAGTGGAACTGGATTACATTACTGCCAGTAGATTGTTGCTCGTCCTAGCAGGAATATGTTTGTGAAAGCACTAAGAATTGGTGCCAGTTAATTTATTCGAATTTATCCTGACTGCAGTCGTGTATTCTGCTGCCAAGCAGCTTACGTATTTGGTTCGTGACTTCAGTTACAAGTCGACCCACATATGTCTTGCAACCTCGTAGAACTTAGTACGGGTTTTCTGCTATTATTCAGGAGCGATTCATGCCGGTACGTATTTCAGATCTTTAACTTAGAGGTCAAATATTTTGATTAGAAGAACACTTGAAAGAATTCGCAAGTGCATATTCACTTAGTGAAAATGATCTAAAACATGAAATACCTCTGGTAAAGAATTTGCTTCAGAAGGAGTCGAAGCTGCCTGCATCGTTCCAACAATTTCGTTCATTTATAGCTTCTTACAAAGCTGCGTTTCATTGTTCATACAAGTTGTTTCTGATAGTTGTAACTCTTCCCGTCACCAGCACTTCATTCCAGTGAAGTTTTTCAAAAATGAAATTAGTGAAGAAATTCCATGATTGAGTTACATTAATCTACTTTCAAGTGAAAGGTCACGAGCTGAAAAAATTAATTTAGATGACTTCGTCTATCGAAGGAAATCCTTTCCCAGCTAAGAATCAGACAATAAAGATCTTACAGAGTATATATTTTGCCTACAAGGTAGGCATCATCAGCTCTTATCCAAATAGATGATTTCGTTGATGAATTTAACAGTGGACATGATACTCGAAGGATTAAGTTACATTGAGCTGATGTTGATAAGAAATTCTGACGTAGACTGTGCAGGGATTTGTGTGAGAATCAGGGTCGGTTTTAAGCCGATTTGACCGATTTTTTCTAATCGGGCCCCGCGCCAAAGGGTCTCCACGCTACTCCTAACCAAGGCAAACTTACACTTTCCATCGAAGCTGCTTGTGTATAGTACCGGCCAGGCCCGTAACCAGCTTGGAACACCAGGAGGGGCGAAGAGTTTTCTGAGAGGGGCCCAAATTTTTTGAACTATGTCTATTAGATTTAAACTATGTCCAACACTTTTTTCAAGGGGTGGAGAAAAATTTTCTAGGGAGTCTTCGCCCCCCTAGTTACGGCCCTGGTACTGGCGCGGGGCCTACTGTTTCTTAAGGTGCTTTGAGAGACCAAAACGGTTCTGAAATTTTTTCCAACGGTCTCTCAAAATACAGTATAAACTCGCTTTACGATAACCATCAAAGTACACCAAAACCTTGCTTTGCAATCTCGCTATTCAGATAAAACAGCAGCAAGGATTATGGCATCATATCAAATATGACAGATTGGCGTCCTAAATTCTGAAATATAGCCCTGGTTGAAAGTTGCGAAAAGTCTCAAAAGGTGGAAAGTGGAATAACTTTCGTGGAAGTTTGAGGCTACTACAGTGCTTGGCCTGTTTTGAAAAATTAAAAAATAGGTTTGAACTTACTGGGAGATCTACATTCATTTCATATATTTCTTTAGTATTAATAGAGAAAATAATTTTTAACCTTCTCCGGGATATTCAAAAGTCAAAACCTGCTCTAATAAGCGGTTTGTACTCTTCACTGTAATCTTTATGCACGTGCAAAGTATATAATGATAGGCAGGTGTTTTGTTCATTGTATTTGTATTGTATGTCATTAATTGTATTAACATATGTTAACAGTCCGGGAAATTTTTTCTGTTTTTTACGGCCCGCTGGGGCGAAACGATGGAGAACCACTCGTTTAGACCGCAGGAAAGTGCGTCCCTTTGATGAAGTAGGGTTCGCCGTGTCATGTCGTAACCGGAAACTTCACCCACGTCACTGCGCTTGCTGAAACGGGAAGTGACGAGCCGTCTTCCCGCAACAGTTCATTCAGTCGTGAGGCCTGTTCTCCAGCAACGTGCTGTACTTCTCGATGCTTCAAGATGAATAAAGCACCCCAACAAAAACAAAAATCTTTCTCCCCTAAAATTGTATTTTGACGCGCCAAAACATTAAAACCTGGCAACGGGCCGGAGCAGAGATGACGTGTCATGGAAGGATTTGATCGATAGGATGTCGCCCAGCGCAATAAATTTGAGAAACCCTGATCTACACATAAGTGATGAAAATTATGGACACATGCGGCAATCCTGGTATTCATGAATGACGTCGTCTCACCATCATCATAGAGAACTTGTACGAGGTGGAATGTTTGAAACAGGCGGTGAATGAAGACGTTCCGCAGGAGGTAGCTTTGATTGCGTTTAAATGCGCCAAGCTCAGAACGCTGCGATTCTAGAATGATTTTCTGCTGCTTTGCATCGACAGAAAAGATTTCGAGTGCATTCCGACCCGACACGTCTTTCACCATTTAGCAAAGAACCATTCGCAGATTACCTGAACCGAACATCCACCGCAAGTACACTCCATAGTTTTTTCTGTTTTTCTCTGTTTTTCGCTTGTACCTCAATAATTAGTTTTTGTTACTTTTTTGATTTTTTCAAATTTGTATATTTTGTTTAAATATATTCCTAACCACACCAAATTATTTCAACTAAATTCGATCCACTCATCTGTGTACATAGGCGTGCACTTTCATCAGTACATTTTCTTCACCATGTTCTGTGTATGTTTGTTTTCCTAACTGTGCTTATTTGAACTCCAACTGTTGTTTTTGAACATTTCAAAAAGTGATAAGCAGGATTGGTTGACTTGATGAGAGTCATGGTCCTCCGCCAATCCTATGACACAGTGCCACTCTTTGTTTACATTGATTAGTTATTATGCCATCATATTTTCATTTGCTCTAATGTTCACTGACAGTTGGTTTACTTGGCGATGGCTTTTTGTATTGCTTCTGCGTGGTAGCTGAGTCACATGAAACAAACTATTAACAAGTATTTGGAAAAGCTCAACCACGAGCTGCCGCTAGATGTCTCTGGCAAGCACACAGCCGAGAATAAACTTTTCTTCCACGTTACGGGTAAAGATGGTCGACGTTCCGCTCGAAAACTCCATCTGTTCCCAACCGAGGAGTGCATTGTTCTGGTTGTTACACATTCCCAACATACTTGGGTTTTACATGAAAATCGCTCTTCAGCAAATGACGGTAATTGATCGCATTTCGAAATTTACTGCAGAGCGGGCAATCATCAACAGGCTTCTTATAAAGAGCGATTTTCTTGTAAAACTCAAGTGCAATTCGCGCAAATTCAAGTATATGGTGTTTTTATGGCTCATCTGAACAAGCAAGGCTTTGTGAGAATCACTTACTAGTTAGGGGAGAATTTTTTTACAAGGATCGTATTCAAAAATCCACAATTTTGACGAAGTTTCAATCTTGAAGTTTGAACTATTTCTAAGCTTCGACTACACTAGATCAGATTTTAAGGCTTTAAATCCAATACCTTTCAGTCCACTGTTGGTTACAACGCGGCAATCGTCTTCAATATTCACTTATCTGGTAGCCTCGAAAAAAACATTTTGAGTGAATTATGTCAAACAATAGAATCCAGTCAAATAAAAACTTACTCACTGGCCACTGAAACAAGCACAGCGCGAAACAAATGCGACGATAAAACGACGTCTGCATAACGTTTTGTCTTCGATCATCGGAAATTCAATTCAGCGAGACGATAAACAATGTCTATAGCGAGCCAAGAACAACAAGCCTCATAATCTCTCTGTCCTCTGACAACGCCGGTCTATGGTTTGGTCTCGACGGTCCGGATGAAAATCTTTGGCATCGTATTTCCACCCCTGGGAGCTCAAGCGAATACTCCATGAGGACTTCAAAAACACCTTTTACATCAAACAGGTTACGCAAGACTAACGCCAGCAAACTTGTCTAAATTTATGTCAAGTGCATTACAATGCTTGTAAAATTTCTCTTTTCTGCGCGTTGGCAAGATTCGAGCGATTCGCCACCGAACAAAGCCAAGCAGCGAAACAAGTACAGATTGTTATCATACCTGTGGTCGCTGTATCTCATCAGGAGGTCATGCACTCCGTTGTTGTGAAAATGATGGCAATTTGACATCACCACCAAACGAACATCAGCTATTAGTCTTAAAACAACATTCACGTTGCGACCAGAGACCGCTGTTGTTTCCTGATAATTCGATTTTTTCCTCACATCTAAATCGCTTATCTCCTAACGACGCGGTTCGCGGCCAGAATAGATCAATTCAAATTTGGTGAGTTCTCCAAACTGCAGTAAAAACATCTGCACTCATTATTCTCTAAATTGCTCAAAATTGTACCGTCTGAATAATTTATCTTGAAGCGCGCGGTTTTGCGGCTTTTACAGTAGATCTGCCCTATGACATCACTCCATGAGACCGGATGAAAAGCGTCGTTATAAGCGAACTGTCGTTATAGTCGAACTACAATAAACCGTTCCTAAAATGACTTTTTAGGTCAATGCCAAAGCCTGGCAAGGGTTAAAACTGTTATTTGATTAAGATTGCCGCTTACTGTGTCGTATTTTCGCGTATACTCTGATAAGAAAAACTGAGAAAGACCTTGGTCCTTATGTTTCGAAACGGTACTCAACCAGAGGCGTATCTAGGGTATGACAGGCATGGCTCGTGACATGGGCGCCACTCTAAAGGGGGCACAAAAATTGCCTAACAAAAATTAAAGCTTGTGACTTGGTGCTTCTTCAACCTAAGTTTTGCGCCCCATACAAACATTAACTGCAAAGCTGCATCAACACAGCGCCCTTATCTAATGCTTTAAGTAGGGCAAGTTGCGCCAGCACCACCAAGCATTATGACAAAACCATAGCATTGTGACACAACACGACCGTCAGACATTGTGGCAGAACAACAAAACTCGCTCGTCATACTGGTATCTATGACCTCGCCCTTCTCATCTGTTTTGTTTCGCTGAGTCATTTTAGTCATTTGTCCGAAATAGCTTCTGTTGTTTCTTCATGTTAGGACAGCTTTGTATGACTGAAAAAGGCGTTGTCACCGATGTGACTTAATATTTTTCGGTCATTTCAAAAACGTTTTGGCGAGTGACCGAAAAATCACAGAAGAAGCTCATCTTCCCACGCTTTAGGAAAATGTGTTTCATTTTGGAAAGAATTTGTCGCTTGCAGTTGCAATACATTGCGTAATCGTTTGTAAGATTTACAATATGGTCAGCCAGTACTATGTATGAACTATGATAAGGTTATTGTGTAAATTTTTTGATATCCTTTAAAATCAAACAAATGAGAATAGAATGGTATTATGGTCCTTATGAATAAGTTACAATTTCATTTGCTCAAAACAAAAATAAAGATATATTTTCTCTCTTGAAATATTTATTTTCTTCATGGTTTATACTTCGCAAAAATTGTGCCTATTTTTCATATTTTAATTATTAACAAGGGCGCACATTTATACTTTGCCCTGGGCGCCATTTTGCATAGATACGCCACTGTAGTCAACATCGTTGTTGGAATATCGAAATATTTTTAAAGTTTTAAACTTTCGTGCCATTTTCGCTATTGAGCAAACAACGATGTCATACTTTTTCCGTAATGGGAATGCTGCTCCTTTCGTTCGACAGTTTACGCTCTGCTCCATCAAGACTATCGATCAAACTGACTGCAGTCGCAACAATTCCCAATACTGCTGCACAGTCAAATTCATGTAACGATTGCTGCTGGTAGCGGAATCCTTGATGCCATTTCTGACGTCACACCTGTCACGGATCAACGATTGGTCGCGTAACTTAACTGCGTTCCTTTTATGTCATAAAAGATTTGTGTGGTGGCTCCACAAAGCCAAGCTTTCACTTCAAACTGTAAAGAAAACTTGCAACTGTCATTATAAACGAACAAAATACTGCGGGGACCGAAAAAAGCGTCGCTATAGGTGAAGTTAACGATATAGCCGAAGTCGTTATAGCCAAACTCGAATGCATGTAAAAGATAGGAATTCTGCCTGGACCAACGAAAAAACGTCGTTGTGTAGGCGGACTGTCGTTATAGGCCAGGGGTGCACAACCTGCGGCCGCATGTGGCCTTCGATAAAAAGGTATGCGGCCGTGTCTTTTTAGCTAAGCTAGCTCAGCTGTTTACCAAATCTAAGAGTCTAGCAAGCTTTCATCAACATATACCATGGCGGCCGCGCATTAATAATGTGTTTGTGCTGGGAGCATGTTGATATGACAGTCATTCCCAATGTATGCACTTTATAGTGAACACCAGGCCCGTAGCCAGGTCTTAAGATTTTGCGGCAAAATTTATTTTTAGGGGGGCAATATTTTTGTTTTTATTATATGTTTGAAACAAATTTTTCTGGTCGCAAGAAAATTTAGTGGGGCACAACAAACATTTGGGGGGCACTGGCCCCGAAGGCCTCTCGTGGCTACGGGCCTGCTGAACACTGTATCTAAAAAGTGGTCAATATTGAGTTTGAAAGTATGAACGTAAAAATGCGATAACGTAAAAATCTCTGGAAGCGAAAAACAACCACAATGTTACAATATGTTTCAAAATGTGCACTCAATGTTTCACATGCTTGCGCTGCTGCGGGCCGTGGCCATCTTGGAGTGCTGGCAGCTTTCGGGCATGCGAGTATCTGCAGACATTGCTATTGAGACTGGCGCCTCGACCATACGCTGCAAATTGTTTCTGAGAAATTTTGAAAGAAAACAATGGCAGAGCATTGTTACGTTACAGTTGAAAAAGGTTAATCTGCCGCATATGCTGAAAGAGATCGTAGCCAAAGACATGGTTCACGCAACTTGACGCAGGCTGCCAAGGAATTTCAGGCCTGTACAAAGGTTAAGTACTGAGGTCAGCGAAGTGCAGTGTGAAAAGGGAAAGCGACCCACATCACTGAAAGGTCGTGAATCGTCTGCGTTAAGGTAATGCGGTGGCTCGCGTGCAACACAATTACTTCACAATGCCGGTTATTTTTTACTTTGATCGGGGTCGCGACTCTCAATGCTATTCAGGGTCAAGTAATCTCCAAGGCGCGTCAAACGTTGTTGTCGCAAGGCAGAGAGAAGCGGAAAGAGATAGGAACTTTGTCACAAGGTTTGAACTGTATCTTTTGCTGAAAAAAGACCATACAGTTGTCTCTGAGTCGTGCCAACTGGCTTGGTGACAAAAAATTCTGTCATTTTGAAATACGCTCGATTTATTTGCAACAGTTGAAAAGTTCACCTGCGGTCATTTCAGAAATTTACACTGAATGTAACGTTGCTGTAGTAATTGACTCAGGCAGGTATCCGAAAATTCTATGGTTGTGGAAATACTGAAATAACTTATTCGTGTTAGAACGCATGTGAAACTGGCGACTTCCTGGAAAAACACTGATGAAATAAGCAGGTGATAAAAGCTGTTGCACAGTCTGCTGATAAATTCTTCCAAACGAACAGTTTTACTACGACCTGCCGCTGTACACTGACTACTCATCTCGGTATTTCGACAGCTAGTGTTTGAAGTTGCTCTGAAATCGATTCAGAGGCGGGTTGCTGTTAAATTAGATTTTGTACCAAGTTGACATTTCCACAACTTTATGTGGTTCTTTGTCTTCACAGACAGGGGCATAACGAGGGGGGTAAGGGGGGGGGCAATTTCCCGGGCGCCGAATCACTGTGGGGGGCGTGGAAAAGTCCCATCAATGTCACAACTTTTCTCAATGAAGTATATTTGCTTCCGAAAGACTTCAGGGGGATACCAAACTTGCTTCTTGCCCCGGGTCCCATCTAACCTCGTTAGGCCCCTGTTCACAGAGTGCGCATACCTGCAACCGTGTCGTGTGGTAATAACCGAGAAATGTGTTTCGCAATACAATGAATAAACTGTATTACGCTCCACAAAATTTCAGCAATGTAACAAGCAAACCGGCACCGAGCGGTCTTCTGATCTAGATGAATTTGTTTGGTGGGTTTATAAACAACAAAAAATGTTACTGATAAGTTATTTCAAGGGTTATTTTTCATTGCGGGGTTTATCCTTTTTTTCCTCGATGACCAGTCAGATGTCCAATAGAATTATAAATCCAACTAGATTTTGCAGTGTCAAAGTCGTTAAACAGCAAACGTTTCTGTTTATCCGCACATAATCGGGAAACCGCCGTCCACAGGAATCGTCTTTGTCTGAACAGGCTTCCAATGACTTTAGATCCTTCTGCAGCACTCCCGTCCTTGCAGGCGCGTAGCCAGAAATTTTGAGAGGGGGCAAACAACAACCAAGTTTCAACGTGTGAATATTTAATGCCCCGTGTTTTTAAAGCATCATCAACAAAAGGTTCATTTTTCTGGCGCTTTTTTCTGAATAATTTCGTTCAGATTTAAGCTTGCAACTAGACGTCTACCTTCATCGAATTGACAAGTTTTAAAAGTTTGTTTTTAGTAAAGTTCCAAGCTTCTACTTTGGATCAAAGTCACCAATTGCTCGTAAAACTTTCTTGCGAAAGGCTTGTGAAAATCTCGATGCTATAAGTGCAAGATCTGCAGTTTGCCTTTTGCAGCTAATATTGCAGTTGAGCAAGAAGTCATCGTTGCCGCCATTATGATTGCGTTTTTTATATTTACCGTACACACCTGCTGATGTATAACAACACACGTTTAATCGAAGCCGAGTAGCGACTTTCCTTTAAGACAACGACTCCAAAGTTGGTCTACAAAACTTGTGCGAATATAAGACGTGGATCTTATCCAACTCTTGAGCAACTGGTTGACGTATGCAGCTGATGACGTAAAGGCTAGAGTCTCTCAACGCGTTTGAAAAATGTTTGGATTTTATGTCATTAAATGCTATGAAATGCAAAAGTTACACATGTCCTCTAAACAAACTTGCGTATGTTTGACGTTTGACCTACTCAGCAGTCTACACAAAGTATGAAAATGGTTGTGTATTTGTGAAAACGAGGCCACGATCAATTATCACCACAACTCTGCAGTGAAGTTAAGTTACTTGTCGCCGCAGCTTAACACAGCGGTTGTTAAGTTGATCTAGCCCAGTGGTTCCCAAAGTATGGGTAGAAACACAAACAAGGGTCGCGAAGGGTCAAAAAATGGGTCGCGCCGAGGTGATCCAAACCGGGGTTGTGTGTTTTCAACATTACCATTGCTTGTCTGTGTGTAGCTTAGGCACTTGAGAAAAGAGTAGATTGCTGACATTAAGAACGAACTTAGCAACTTACTGCCAAAATCACTTATAAAATCGTTATTTTTTCATACGTTGTTTGAGGCTTGTTCACAAGACTCAGATTTGGATCGTGCTCAAAAACGTTTGGAAAACGCTGATCTAGCCATTCCAACGCAAGCGGTTGAAGCCTTTTTCAAATCCATGAGTGTTTAACTGACAAACTCCAATCGACTGGTAAAAAATCAGTTTTTGTTTCATTTTAGTCACATGCGCTTTATTGATTAAGCAGATTGCAAGCTATCTGTAAGTAATGGCAGTGCCAATGCCCTCAGTATTTCCAAATTAAAAGCTTCTTTCTATGTTGATTTTGCTACTGAGTCTTCCCGTTGCAGTTGAATGATTTAAAATTTACTTAGGATAGGGTGGCAATCAAAGTCAGATTAAAGTTAACACTTTGAGACTATGTACAGGTTGGACTCTGATTGCTTGACATAACTTTTTTTTACTCGCCAGCAAGATAATGGGAAATCATTGATGAAAACGTTAAGGCTCAACGTGATTGTGGTTGAACCGTCACGGTACATGTCACAACACAAAAAGACTGAAACTGGACTGCTTTTTAGCCAAAGTTTGAGCTTCAAGGCATAAAGCATTTATCACCGCTATATTCACGAATTTAGTTTTAAAACTGTACAAAAACAAAAATCTACGATGAGCATTTAAGGCTGCGGCTGATGCTACAGGCAAGGGTAAGTTATACAGTACTTGTAGCACGCTAGAGTTATCGGAGGAATTTTTGCGATGGTCTTGAAATGAAGTGTACATCACCATTAGGTTGGATTCAGCAAGCTGGTGCGTCAGAAACAGCTGCGAAAAGCGTGACGCCTTGTTTTACTTTCGATTAGTGATTACAAGCGCTTAGGTACAAGTTTGTATTTCATTAGCACCAACTTCCACACGGAACTTATACTTCAGGTTAATCTCAGCCATGATATGAATCCTAGTAAAATCCTTGGATTCCCCTGGAAAAATCCACTGATGCCCCCTTGGAAAAAATCCGTCCGACACACATATACACAACGGTTGGTTAATCATGGGCAATTAGTAAACCACACAGCTTTGATCAAGTTCGACTAATACAGGGGTCTTAAACTCAAATTGCTGCTAGGGTCAAATGAGGACATTTAAAGTAACCCCAGGGCCGCATTATGACACTGACGCAACAATGGTGATTATGACACTGACGCAACAATGGTGGTATCTGAACCTCCTTGCATACACTTACTAGAAACAGCTTTCACATCTTATTTGCTGAGAAAGGCGCCGTGTGTTGTAGGCAAATAACTTTTAGCCGTCAGTACGTTCTTTCAAAAGAAACTTGTTCACTCGATGTGCGAGCCGAACACTTTGAAAAACCGGTGAATAAACTAAATAACTTAAATTCTAATTCTATTCCCAAAAAGCATCGCGGGCCGCACAATGTTGTCCGCGGGCCACGTGTTTGAGACCCCTGGACTAAAGGCTGGAGTATGAAAACTTAAGCAGTTTCGTTGATTTGTACTGAAGTATTTCTTTGGCTTACACATAAAAAGCTTGATTAACCTGAAAATTTTTGGTGCAACTTTCGGAATTGGGGGGGCAATTGACCCCATCGCCCCCCCTCTGGCTACGCGCCTGTGGCCCTGTGGATACAAAAACCGAGAAACGCGAAATTGCAAAAATGCTTGCACCGGGTACAAAGCTCTTGAGCAAGAAAATTAGTTGTTTATTGTTAATTCACACAAGGGCGTACGCAATTTGGTTTTCGGGGTTAAACCCCCCCCCTTGAACCTGATATGTTACAAAAGCTTTATTACCTGTGCAAAGGAGATTGATTGTTTTCGCATACATTTTGCTTGTTAATTTCTCGACTTAATGCAAATACCACGGAGTGAATTTGCATGCAAATTTCAAGGAACATTGTAAATGGGCCAAAAAGTAATAATTAGGTTTTAGTGGTAATCTGGGATATCGTCTGCGTCCAGAAACCATCTCACCCATTTTTGCAGACCCTCCATCCACTACGCATGTTTAAGATTGCGTTCCGCGATATTTCACTTTATCCGAAACAGTTGTCTACATTTTGTCTGCTAAGGCTGATCAACGCAAGCGCTGACCGCATTAGCTACATTACCATATGCTGTAGCATGGTAGAACTGTTGCACGAGCTCAAAAACAGCAGTTGTTAACACAGAAGCATTCATGCATTTGACAACGCCTCAGCAGGGAAAAAGGAAAACTAAAAATCTGCTGGAGTTCTATACATAACAAAAAATCTAAAGTTTTCTTGCGTACTTTATGCGCATTCTCAATTCTTGTGCAGTTTATTAAGATTCGATCTTGCAAACCGGGTGTGCATTAGACAGTCCAGTCGCACACTTTCTATGCTCCACTGCTCGTATTCGACAAGACATCAGCACAGCTGGATTTTGCCGTTGTAAATTGCTCTGACGCAGTGATGAGTTTGTTTTAGTCCCCTGTTTTAACACACAGAATGATATTTTCGCAATCATGAACAGCTGTGTCGTAGCGTTGAGTTTATTTTCCTCCGATATCCTAACCTGGAACGCTGATAAGGGGAGTGCGTGTAGAAGAAAATGCGTACTGTGTCAACAAATTTCGCAAAAAAGTTGGTTTGGAAACATTAATATGATGTCAAATTGTCACGTCACAAACGGCGCACACCAAATACAAATGACCACCAAATGCCACTGATTGAAATTCCCCCATGAAACTTTTCTGCGTACGCCACTGATTTCACAGTAGATAGCGCGCGTCTGGAAGCGCCGCAGTAAACGAGTTTGCATTCTCCGGCTATTCGAACTGCAGCTGCATCACGCTTCTCCAATACCTCCCACGAACCTGGCAAGTCTTGCGTCATTTGCACCGGAGCTAAGAAGCTTCGCCGTTTTCTCGTGTCAGGATTATCGCCACTTTTCGCACTGACGACAAATGCTTGCGGTGTGAAACAAGGTCAACGCTTGCCTGGTTGTGGTTGCATGACCTTAGCGCCTTGACAATTGACTTCGTAGCACACGTGATGCAACCATGCCTTGCTCGCAAATGCAGCTGTAAATATCAAACTATTTGGTGCTTAAACTCTGTCACTGCTATTATTTGAGATAGTCGTCTCGTCTAAATTCAAGCGATAAATTTGCTTCATGCCCCTCACGAACGTGACCGACCACGGAGAAAGGAAATAGTGGATTCTCTTTTATTTCGTTGTTGTGATCATGAAAGCAATGCAACAGAACCTAGGGCAACTGTTCAAATGAAGTTTTTTTAATGCAGGGAACGTGGACCATTGTCAAATACTTTGCACGCTGCGCTCTTGTTCCGACTCAGAACTGTCGTCAACATCACCTCGGTTTCGCGCCACCTGCAAGCAACGCATCAACTCGGTGTTTCCCCAGTGTTTCGCACTGGGCGTTTGATTTCTTGTACATCAATCAGCGACGCTCGGCCCACAGTAGAAATCCAGAGACGCGAAAGCTTTAATCAAGAGAAAAACCCGCGACAAGCGATCAGTTGCTGACCACTTTTTCAGGATTTTATTGAAATCCTTTGAGATCACGTGACACACGAAAACCATGCGTCTTCTTTAGCACATCGTTTAGTTTGATCGTTTTTGATCTGCCTCAGCTGACACCTTCCACGTTGTCTGCTCATATTGCGGTCATGACCCTGGACAGCATCTGCCACACCCAATCACAATTATGTCGTCAGCAATTGAAAAACTCATTTCAGACAGGGCAAAGCTTGATGGCGTCCTGTTTGAAAATCTTCACTGCTTCACTTTGAGACCAAACGGGGCTTCGGAAGGATTTTTTCCAGGGTGTGGCCAATTAGTAGATGTTTCCAGAAGTAGCCAAACTGATTTTTCCACGGGGGATAAAAGTGGTCAAATTTCATTTTTTCCTGTTGAAACTAAGCAAAAAACTTTTTTTGCTAAAAATGTTATAAGAAGATGTCAAATTTCCAAATCTTGCCCCCCCCCTTCCCACACCTTTCCGACGCCCATGCATAACGCGTGATCAAAGTGGTGACGGTGAGTTTGCTGGACTCCTTGTCCAGTTGCCAAAATGCATGTTAGAAGCATTGTGCAAATCAGGCAAAAGGTCATCAAGCACTGGTATGCGATAACATTCCTGCTTCAAAGCGACATTCAGGGATTGGGATCAATATGGAGACGCAATTTGTCACTACGTGTTTCCACAACAGCCATCTGATTCACACCATTGGACGGTTCCTCTTCTGAGGAAATTATACCTTTTTGTTCAAGACCATGAAGCTCAGCCCCTACTCTGTCCGCAAATGCGAATTTACAAGGCAACGCTTTTTCCAGGGGCGACACAGGGTAATTTTGATTGAAACATGTCTCAAACCACTTATTTCATCGGTGCGTTCAACACGAGCAACAATACACTTTTCATTAATAATAAGCAATCTATATCAGTTGCATCACCCAACCTAGAAAGTAAGGTAAATCACGTTTCACGATTAGAAATTTAACAGTGTCAACAACACTATGATCTTGCACATTAAACACATTAAATACATTAAACACATTAAACACATTAAACACATTAAACACATTAAACACATTAAACACATTAAATACAGCATCGTCCAGGGGCGAAATCAACTTGACCACATTGCAAGTATGGTTGTATTATTAACTTGCTCCTTTCAAACAAAATTGCAATTGATAATGTTAACATCAGCACCAGTGTCTGTTTGAAATCGCGCATCACATTCATTTACGCTCAGACGCACGAGGTACCCAATGTCTTCAACATATTCAGGTATCAGAAAAATTATCCTGGTCATGAGTGACGCGGTGAACTGCTTCCATACACTTCACCTTGCTTGAAATGGATTACGTCCTTAACAATTCAAACAAGTTCAAATGTATGCTGGGCAGCTGGACAGACTGATGGTCCTTTCGGTGTCGGCCTAGTTTTTTTCCACTGAGACATTTCGGTCATTTTTTGCTGAGACATTTTGGTCACTGACACATTTCGGTCATTTGTGCCACAGTTGTATTAAAACTCACCGTAACAGTGTTCACTGGTCTATATTTTCAGACATTCTGACCGAAATTAATTAATTTTTTTCGGTCATTTCAAAAACATTTCGGCCTATGACCTAAAAATGACCGAAAAACCCAGGTGTCGGTGCCCACAACATTCGCACTCTGTCATGGCACTGGACATCCGTTTTGCAGCAGTTTTCACCTAAACCAGTGCTTCTCATGCGGACCCTCCCACTCCACCCAAAACCGCTGCGGACCTCTTCGTTTTGTCAACGTTGTTTCGTTTATTGATATATTAAATCTGGTCTCTTCTAAGCAGTGGCGTGCAGAGGGGGGGTGAAAGGGGCGCCGGCCCCGGGCATCCAAGGCACGGGGGCATCCAAAAAGTGAAATTACAAAAATGTAAATGCTGTAACTAGATGATTTTTCCTATTGCAAGTCTACTAATAGGTAAATGCTGAATGGATTTAACTTTTCGAAACTTGTTTAGTTGTCCACACTAATTTTTTTACGTATTCAAATACCAGTAATTCTCAGCTTCTTCATTACCAGGGACCTACACTCTCAGTGTGTGGCGCAGACCCAATCAAACTGATAGTGACGTGACTTGTTCCAGATCGTACAATCAAGGAAAAATCTCCAAAAAGTTTGAAAGATAGTCAGGGTTGAGAAAAACCCTTTTTTTAAAAAAAAACAACCCTCCTGGGTTTTTTAAATCCATTTGTTTAATGAAACAGGTTTTTGTTTTGAAAAAAAACAACACAAAAACCCCATTATGAATTGTTTTCATTGCATCATGCAATATCGCCATTTGCCGAATTGCACAATCATAACTTGTTATAGCTATTATAGCAAGGGTGGCCAAACCTGCTCTATGTATGAGCCACATATCGTAAAGCCCACGTTACAAAGAGCCGCAACACAAAAATCTTAAAACACGAATTTATTTGCAATCTAGGCTTCCGTGACATCATAATTCCTTTTTGGAACGACTTGCAAAAGTAATTCTGTACGGCACGCTAGCTATTACATTACCATTTTACGATATTTCTACACTTTGCAATAGAAATAAAAAACAAACAACAAATCTTTAAATTTTCGGAAAGCTCAAAGAGCCGCAGTTTGGCCACCCCTGGATTATGGCATTCTAATTTGAGGGTCATGGAATGTACCCAATCTGTGTTTCCGCAGTGTTGTTGGTCAATTTACTCCAAAGTTATAAGGTTTGGCAAGAATGCGCACAGCAAACAGAGAAAAGCTACTCCCATACAAAAGCTGCAGTTTCACGTCAAGTTTATGTACATGCCCCGCTAGTTCAGCATCTATATAGTGCATTTTTTGAATATATGGTTTGGTATGGTCCAACATCAGAAACAGCTTCGATGCAAAAAAGGCAGAAAAATTAGTTAAAATATACCGATTTAACAGAGCTGAAGAAGATAACCAGTAGAATTCACTCAAACTGTTCGAATCATTCTTTTCTTTTTTTCAAGTCCTTCAAATTTCGTTGCTGGGGGGAAAGCTTAGCTGTAGGGGGCTTACTGGTCATCGTAAGGGGGCCACTAGACAAAACTCAGAAAAAGGTTAAGAAGTGCCGTTAGATAGTGAATCTGGAACTCCGCTAGACAGTGAATCTCTGGATGTCGTGGATGTCCATACTAGATAAAAAAAAAAACGAAACCACCCCGAAAAACACAAAAAAAACAACAAATTAAAGAATACTAAATATCAAAATGTCAACTAAAGGGAGCCCAGTTTTACATTTAGCTTGCCAGGGCGGGCGGCTTGCCCCCTTTCCCCCCGTAAATTACGCCACTGCTTATATCACCATGATTTATCATCCTAAGCTAAAATCTAATTACTTTCACCATTGCTGAGAGGCTTGACACCACTTAACAAATTCATAACTTCCTTCGGGGCTGTCTCTAGGGCCGATGTTCAAATGACGTGAATACCGCATGCGCATCGGAAACCAAAAGAACACAAGCGGATGGAATACCTTAATTTTTGACACCTTTGTTTCCTCGTAAACGCACGTATACGAAAGTGATTGATTTACGCAATACGGTCCTGTGTGGCGTTGGGTTCATTGCAAATCGATATCGCATCCCCCCACCACCAAATTAGCCTGTGTCCGCTACTGAGCGATTGTTTAGCACCTTTACGTACTCCGCAAGTGTGATTTCATAGGCAAGTTTAGATCTAATGGAACACGGGTAGAAATCAGATAACCAGCGAAACGTTTTTCACCAAGGTGTCAGTGGACATATGGAAATCTCCCAGCAAGCAGTGCAGACGTGATAAAATGACAGTGAGGACCACTTACATCAAAAAATTCAAATTTAGGATTATCAAAACTAGATCAGGTTTTCAATATGTAGGCTACTCATACAACAGCGGAAACGGCCCGCCTCAGAATTTACGTTACCCAATATAGAACACAATATCCCAGCAAAACGAAACTCCGTGATAAACCGATACTTAGACAGGAAGTCAAGAGAAGAACTCTCGTTCCTCACAGTTTTCTCTCCTTTATTTTCCTCAGGAAGACAAAGGTAAAAGATTTCAAGACAAAATTGTTTTTTTGCGGTCCGCCAGCAATATCTCGCAGTATATGTGGCCCGTGATAGTGAATAGATTCCTTACCCAACTCATAGTAAATAGGGTGTTACAACAGGTTATGCCAAGTCAACCTCTAAGATTGCAATATCTTTTTCCGGAATTTTTGAAGGAGCGACGCACAATCGGACAAGTTGCTGCAGGGAAATGACGAATGAGAAATGCGTTGGGAATTATTCCTCAAGGAAGAAACGCTGCTGCATCATTTCAGTGAACGAAAGTTGCCAGTTTTCAGGTGAAGAAAAAATAAATTTTTGAATTTATTTGCGAAGCACATAAACGAAAACAAACACGAAAAATTCGTTTCAAACGGCATTTAAACACTCACCACGTCTTGACGACTTTCGTCGTCTTCTTCTGGAGCATTTCCCCGCGAGCCATGAAAAAAATCTGAACATGGAGTTTTTTTTCTGCCGTGGCAATCCACGGGTTTCATTGTTTTTTTCGTTTTCGTGGTTTCGTGTTGCTTCCGCTAAGTTTTCGACAGAGTTTTGAGAAAGGTCTGAATCTTCCGCTCGTGTGAAAGCGGCGCTCAGTGAACCTCCGAAGCTGACACTTCCGTTGTCAGCGACCTGCAGAGAAATGTCATCCAACGAAATGAAGAGAGAACTTTCTTTCTCTGCTTCTGTGCTGACGCAGGTGCTCGAGCCCGGTAATGGTTTGAATTCACTCAGTTGACTGGTTGCTGCTGACGTCGACGATTGACCGTCAGTCGCACTAGCTTGCTCCTTTACATCAACGCTCGTCTGCGTGCTAACGTCAACTTTCCCGTGTGCATCGGGTATACGTTGTACGGCCATGTCGCAGGTCTGAGTAGAAACGTCCTTTGCCTGTATGAAGGCGATTGGGGAAATGCTATCACATTTCTGCTCCGTCTCAGCCATTTCATTTGCGGCTGTTTGTGCCAAGCAGTCTTCTTCGTCGACTCTACGGTTTTCGAGTATCTTCACAAAAGGTACTTCGTTTGGTATTTTCGGAATAAAAGATGTCGCGTTTTTAAGCGCATCGCCACGACCAGGATTATCAAGGAGTTCTAGAGGCGTTGCGTGTTCTTCATCGCCCTGTGTGTTTCCTTTTTGTAGGCTGAATACGGGATTGTCAACGAAACGCAAGTCCGCATCATCGGAAGGTGACGGGGCTTCGCATGTACCCAATGATTTTTTCTTGAAGAAAAGTTTCGCGTTACGTAAGTCTTTCAAATGTTCTACAGCAGAGCATTCGTGTAGTTGTTGTTGTCCGAATTGGAGGATTGGGTCAATGTTATCCCGAAAAATTTCTTGACTTGACAGAAGTTGGAAACATTGCTTCTGTAGCATTTCTATTCGTCTTTCGAAATCCCTTTGCGCTGCCTGGAATAGGCGGCAAAGATCATTTTTGTTGAAGAAGAAATCATTAGATTGAGAGAGGTTAGTGAGGTTCAGCTTCTCTCGATCTTGTTGTTCAGCATCAGGTCCAGTAAGCATGCTGACTACTGACTCCTCTGAAATTTTGCTTGTCTTGTGTTGCTGACCATTCGCTATCGAAGGATTGTCAGTGCGTTGAAAAAAATCGAACGACAACCTTTCTTGTGTCAGTATAACAGTGGAGCTGTTGCCCTGTTTTCCAGCATTACCTTCATTTTCATCTCTTTCTTTGCGGACGGCAGTAGGGTTTGAAATCAAAAGCTCTGGTATGTCTAACGGCTCCGCAATTACACCATGAGCGGGGATGACGGACGCGATTTCAAGGTCAGGTTTATCTTCGAATTGTTTTGGTGATGCTTCGCTGGTGTTTTCACGCTTCGCAGCACCTTCCTCACAAACGAGCTCTTGAAATTGCACATCCGCAGCTACCGCTGCTGTTGGAAACATCTTTTCATTGCAGTCACTGTTGCACTGAGCAAGTTTGCCACCAAACTTCCTCTTCCTTAACTTCATACCCTTGTTCGTCCCCGATGGTCCCTTAACCATCAACTGCCCGATTCCGCTCAGCCTTCTTGGTGCTTCGTTCGTTGAATCTGTCAAAGAATAGCGCTGCTGTAAACGCCGTGATAGATCGACTCACGTGCGTCGTTCCTGAATTCACAGCTGTTACAGACGGGGGTTTGCTACCCTCTCAAATCATTAGAAAATCGTTGTTTGTTTGAGGAAAATTAAAATCGGTGTGGGCAAAATTTCGCTGATGTTGAAACCAAGACCAAATGATGTTTTTTAACCAAATGATGATTTAAACTTTGCCACAATGTTCTTGAAAGAACGGGAAGGTCTAAAGATGAACTATGCCTTTTTGTTCAGACCTTTCATGAAAAAAAGGAAATTGTAATGAAATTTGTCAACTTTGTTACAAAACGGTACAGTGTTGGCTCTTCGCAAAAGTGTTGTGCTAAGCAACCTTTTCTGTGTTGGATAAAAAGCACAACTTGTTGAGCCATATTGTTTTGCATGTTTAGGAAATATTTTCTAAACGCACAAATTTCGGTACTTAGTAGACTGAGAGTGGAGCACATTGCCTCATGGCTGACTTGAAATCAAAAAATTTGATGACACGATTTTCTAATGTCTCATGAAAAGGTTTACTGCCAAGCATAGTTACGTACACTCGCTGTTTAAAATGGAGCGCAGTCCTCGATATTCTATACCTGCATAAGTGTCGCCCGCTTCGGGTTTAGGCATCAGAGCAGCATCTTTTCTTTGCTTCGGGATTGCACCTCTCTTGACCCGAAGGATTTTCCTCTTTCTCCCTGTACAAACAAATGTGTTGTCACCTTCTTTTCCAAAAATCACGCTAGTACTTCACATGAAAGTTCATCTTACTTTGTTGCTGGGAACGCAAACTGCTTTCACCAGAGGAAGAGGAGACGACTTGGTTTGTCCTTTTAACCTGTTGAAGGTGTTTGTGAAACTGAGACGCAAATAAGAAAATGTTTACAAAGTTTCTTTGAGTATTGCAAAACAAGCAAAAGCACATGCAGGTACCTGCGGAGTAACCTCGCAACCAGGAGCCCCCATCGCTACGTCATGATCTGCCAATGAACCAGGTGCTGGAAACTGAGCATTGCTCATAGAAGATGTCGACGTTCCAACCATGGATTCAGATAAAGAAATATCCAAAGGTTTCCCGGCTTCCACGTC
>Ga0210059_1003881_pt1 | contig 24049 bp, 16 predicted proteins | sample Ectturendosymbi2_FD_188042 | JGI IMG/M metagenome (GOLD analysis project Ga0210059, IMG submission 188042) | Ecteinascidia turbinata endosymbiont from Florida, USA - Sample 2 (SPAdes) (version 2) | ecosystem: Host-associated > Tunicates > Ascidians > Unclassified | place: Key West, Florida...
TTTTGTCGAAGACGCCAAAAATGGATTTAGTTCGTATGGTGGTATTTCTTAAAAAGCACATTTCAATGTTTTTTAGAAACTTCCCCCTCACAATAAAACAATACATCTTGAGTGTAGTGATAGCAGAAATCCTTAGTGATTGCTTTCCTTGCAATGATTTATTTCTTTGTAAAAACATGTCGACGCATGTACGTATGATCGTTCGATCCTGCTTCTTTTAAATTTTCCAGGGAGAAAAACATCTTTAGAAGATAAATACTGTTCACTTGAGCAATGACCACATAAACAGCGATTTTGGTTCGCTTTGCCACCTCGAATTTCAAATAAAAAAAGACAAAGATGACCTTTCTGCGGCGGCGGGAATTTACGTTAGTGTAATAACAGTCGCCGGATTTGAACTGCGACATATTTGAATGCGCCAAAATACAGGTGGCATATTGTGAGCTCTCCTAGAAAATTTTACAAAACATGATTTGTCCGAAACGCGCTATTTTTCAATTTTTTCAAAACACAATGCCAGTTTGAATATTCGCCAAGATTATGACCGCGCGTCGGTAAAACGCAAACTGTATTTGCTGTTTCTGTCCGCATCGAGTACCTGACTATGGGAATGGATTCCATGGCGCGGATTTGCTTGATCAGCTGTGTTTTCTTCCTCATCTCCTCTTCCGCCTCCTCCAAAGCTCGTCTCATCATCTCACGACTCTCAGCATTGACTTCTTGAACTGAAAAGTCACAATCGTCGTCAAAAGCCACTTCCGCGACTTCCTTCCCGTGCAAGCGATAAACGAACACATTACGAAAAAAGAACCGAATGTGTAGGCGGCAAAATTTTATGCAAAATACATTAACAGGGAAGTAATTTAGAAAACAGGGTTCGGTCGTTTGATACTTTTGGAGTAAAATTATTTGACTGAGAACAGTGGCGAACCATCAATGCTGGTTGATGAAGCACCACCGCCAAGTATTCAAAGAGTACGAGTTCGATTCCCCAGCCAGGGAGTTTGCGGATCAAGGGGCCGAAAGGTTCCTTAAACCTACAGTGACAGGAAACTGTCTTTTCGTTGCTCTATTGTAATCTACAACCTTCCCCAACATGCTCAAAGGAGGCGAGCAATGCCTTCGGGTCTGCAGAAGAAAAGTTCAAGGTACGCGACACGCGTGTGGATTGGTGGGCGAAACAACAGCGGCGAAATTTTCCTCGCACCTATTTTCCGCTTGTATTCCTTCAACTTCACTTTCGCTTCCTGGGCGTTCTGGTGACCCTGCATGATCTCTTCGACCAGCGTGCGCATATGCTTCTCCTCGTCCAAGCGGAGCGCGAGGTACTCTTGCATCATTTGCGCCGTTTCCAGCTTCAGCTGTGACACCTGGAAAAGCAGTGGCATTGCTGAGAAGATTTGGGTGATGCTCTCGATTCACCTCATTTAGATCATGCCGGCTTTCACAATAAACGGTTGCCGGGGGGCTTGAATGTGTGGAAATCTGACAAAACCTGAGAGTTCGTAAATCTTTTTAGTGAATGTTTTCCAAAAGTTAAGCACTACAGAACGACGCAAACTTATTTTCTTTGAGACTGATATCGATGGGATAAAACCTCTGTCAACAAATTTTTCTAGCGTTGGGGTAATGCAGTAAGCTACTGCCTTGTTCATACCAAATGTCAAATTCATGATGAGCAAATGAACTGAACAACAAATGTAAAACTTCTGAAAATAAGTTGCTGTGCTTGCCTCTAGTTTTATCCGCATCAAAGTCAAATCCTTTACAAGACTTGGCAAACGAAAACCCTGCAAAAGAATCAAACGGCAGAGATTGCGATTCAAATGGAAAAACCTCCCACCTTTCCTAGATTTAACAACATACCCTGCAGTGCAACGTTGGTGAGTCAGAACACGACAGAGATTTTTTCGCAAGGCGCGCCGCATCCCGAGCTGAGCGACCGCAACACTGACCTTTTCCTGGTTGCTTTTGACCTGGTTCTGGCGCGCGAGTATTGCGTCCTCGTGGCTCAGCTTGCCCTTGACCTTCCGCTGCTCGGCCTCGGCCAGTTCGACGTCCCTGTCCTTTTGACGCATGCTCTTTTGCCAGTCCAGGAACTCGGTCGCGTCCCTGGCGCCGGTGAGCAGTTTATCCAGTCTGATGGGGATAAGAACAAGAAACACATTTTGCATAACATTTCTCAATTTGCATAACATTTCTCAATTTGCGAAAGATTTCCAGGCCTGCGAAAGCGCTGGGGCTTATTTGTACCAACAGCGAATCAATCAACCGCGTTCGTAACAAAGAGAGTTCTTTAGGAAGCATTGCGCAATTTCTCGTGCTGCAGCACAGTGTTGTTGCTTCAACGAAACGGCGAATCAAAATCGAACGATGCAACAAAACTGACGAACGGCTGTTCCAAGATTTCGTGCAGCCTTTGGCAGTGCAAATAAAGCTTTCGAAAGAACTTGCATGCTGGTTCACATCGCGACTCCAGCTGACGTGCAAAACTTGGGTTAAAAGATAGGCAAAGACCTCAAGACGATATTTCTGTGACTGCAGCCACATGCCACATTATATTCCACAAAACAACATCTGGCACAAGCGTTGCTCGGCTTTGCAAATCACCGTAAACGATGATACAGGCACTGATGGACTTCCTTTGCAGTAACTAGCGAGGCGATTTGAATGCATTACACATTCTCGTTGAAACGCAAGCCGCCTGTAAAAAGCAAATGTTTGACATTGTCAAAAATATCCGCTTCGAAAACAAAGTTTGCTTACTTTTCCAGTTCCTTTTTTTCTTTCTTTTGAAAAAGTGCTCCTTCACGCAGTATGGCAGCGGCGTTCATTTTGATGGGACGATTCGCATTCTGCAATCAGAAAGCTCTAGAGGCGAAGTGCTACAACAAGGAATGAAGAAGGAAATACCTTTCATGCAAAGTAAGTTTACTGATAGATGGAATTAACATTACTGATGCCGATAATGAGAACAAAAAAGCAGTGCTTTTATTTTCGAGTGTAATCAACTGCATTTTATGCATTATAACAGTTAAAAAGGGACAAGGTCACGTTGTAACAGTACGAAATAGTCCAACAAGTTACCAAGTGTTTCTAACTGTGTTGCGAAATTATAATACATCGGACGTTAACGAAAACTTTAAATCTCACCACATGCGCAGGCATCTGCCTTGTGTGACGTTTGTTGAAGCTAAGTTTGTCATCTTCATCTTTTATGATCTGCTGCATGATTGACTGCAAAAAAAAACTCTTACTCAAAAAGTGCACTCAAACAAAAACCCGAAAATGTGCAACGCTGATCAAAATTTCGATCTTCAGATATTATCTATTTGATAAACTCGCGAAAATAAAACTGCAGGTTGATATTAATTTTACGCATTTGACAACGACAATCGAAAATGTTATGATTCCCTTACAAAAATGACACGTCTCCTCCATATTTTTGAGACAGCTCATTCCTGACATTGATTCAAAACGTTGATCACGCGTTTTGCTGAATACACATATATACAGCATATATGCCAATACACTCATCAAAAACGTAAAAATCCTATATAAAAGTGCGGCAAAAATGTATCTGTTCAAAATCACAGGAAACAAATTTAAACCCGAACAGCTTTAAAAATGTTTTGCTTAAGTTAAAAGAAGGGTTACATTTCAAATCCCACACAACTGTGATGTTGTAGACACAATTCAATCAATTATGTACTTCAATCAAAATTCGAAGGTTTTATCATGAAACACGTTTGCTTGAATGCTGTGCTGAGGTAAGAACGCAGAAAGAAACAGGACACAGTGTTGCGGCGTATGTTTGTATTCAAAAGTTTTAACAATAAAATGAACATCATGTCAATGTTCAGGCTGGCACTTGATCTAACAAAAATGTAAAAAGACACAACACTGTGTCGTGATCAACAGACATTTGGAATCGCAGAAGACAGGTGGAAATTGAAAATCCACATTCAGCCTTAATATTTCTGGTGATCGGCGTACAACAACCATGATGAAAATCTGCATGTGTTTCATGTACAACGCTTAATTTCCATGGTAACGCCGGCATGAAATTGTGGACCAAGAGTCTGCATTGCATATTTCCTTTCCAACAACTTTTATCGTAGTATACATTGACAAAATATGATCAGAAGAATTAACAGAAGTTTGGATGTTGTGCATTAATTTTTCCCGCGCGAATAAATTTTAACTGCAGCCAGTTCAAAAACACGCCATGAGCTACAACGAAACACTCCAACGCCGTTATTGGTTTTCGTTCAACTTCGCGGTTGTCCAGAAAACAAGCAATATATTTTGCCAAACTACACGACAGCCGTCAGCACAGCTTGTTCCATGCCACTCCCAGCGATGTCCTGACAGTTGCGTTATGCTCTCCCCCTCCAAAACACAGCTTCAAGTTTGCTTGTGTTTTTGTTGTTGTTGCAATTTATATATACATACATTTTTTTTTGTAAAAACTCGATAAACATGAAAAATCTCATAGTGTGGGAGTCGCACGCTATACGCGAACTGAAGAAGCACGACATAACATGGTGCGCAGCTTACCTTGGTCCGTAACGACTTATCCGGGTTGGCACAGCGAAGCTGGTTCTGGTTGGCCTCTAGTAACTTTTCCGCCGCCACGGTCTGATGCTCTTCGTGCAGTTTTTCAAGCGTTGCTTTTTCTCGAGGTTCTCTGGGGCCAACAAGCGGAAAGAGTCAAAAATTCAGCACCGATTAAGATTCTCGAAATACGCCAGCAAGAAAGAGGAAAGGGCCCGAACCGCTAACCCCTTTAGCGATACAGACACACAGTGTTGTTTTCAGCAATTTAACGGCAGCAAAGCGACGGTAAGCAGCAAACGTCAGCCACGCATGACATATCACGTCACGTGAGCGGGGCAATTGCGCTCTAGCGCCGATAGGTCGACTTTCGTTGAGTCGCTTTCAACTGCCAGGCGTCGCGCTCGAGCTCACCGGTGAATGTGAAGTGGAGTTGGTCTGTGCTTTTGCAGCGTGGGAAGCTTCTCGGGCAGAGGTATCGACCGGGGCTTTGGCTTCGTTATGTTGAACGACTTCGGACGAGTCACCTGCGGCACTGACGGTTTTCTGTGGACCTTGTTGCCGAGCTTCTGTTTGAGCCGCGACACAATTTCCTCCAGGTGTGGTTTCCACCTTCACGCATATCGAACGATCATCACAATAACTTATTAACCTTGCTAGACAAAACAAGGTAATCTGTAATCAAACGCAAGAAACATATGACGTAGAAAAAAACATGCACCTAAAATTGTTTTTAAAAAATTAGTCACTTTTATGTCCCTATCTACACAACGCCGCTCAAGAATATTCAGAAAAAAAGGTAATCGGCAAGTTCATCATGTGACAAGGAACGGAAATGGAGCCTGTTGACTTAACAAACGACAGTGCAGTGGTCAGCATCGAGTCGGTTAGATAAACTTTTTACCCAGGTACACATGAACTTGCAACTGCCGTTTAAAATAGTTACTGCGCGAAATGTTTCCTGTAAGTTTCATCAACATTTTAATCCAGTTTAATTGGCTTAGTGATGCATGCTGAATGATATTATCAAAGACATTCTACTTCAGCCATTACTGCAACAACAAGGCAAATTTTGAAAAGCCGCGTTTCAATTTTTAAAGGAAAAATTCTTTTGCTGCCTTCATCAAATTCATGCACACTTGCAATAAAAATATTTAAGAAAATGAAAGCAAACCCAACTTAGCATCATCGTTTTTGTCCAAAGATTTTATGTTTATTCTGTTGTTAAGAAATAGCATTTTTCAATCCCTGCTCGCTCTTAAAATCTAACTGGTGCACTTGAAATGAAAATGGCTGTGGAAAGCCAATGCAGTGAATATGCTTCCTGCCAATTCATCAGCGTCGACAGGTTGACAAGCTGCTGTACGCATTTCATCCAAATGCCATGTTTGGCCAGTGTAATCTGTGCACAACTTACCTTCGAAAATTGTACAACTTTCTTTGAAATACATTAGATCTCATCATCAACAACACAAACCACGTGCGTGTAACACTATGAAATTACTAAATCATAGATATCAAAATCCGTAGCCGGAAAAATGATATTTATGCATTGCTAGTAGTCCTTCGGTACTCCAAATTACTGACCTTAATAAAATTCCCATTATCCTATCATCTACGAACACACTGTCGTACTGCAAGCACCACTGGTCGTATATCCATGTTGTCAAGCTCTTTCCACAAATGAAAAAGTTAAGAAATCTGAAAAAAGAAACGTGTGAATATCAAGGACAATTCAAGAAGCGTTTATTGATCCTTTTCTGGCAATGTGCAAGTCTAAGTCAGCCTCAACTTTCTAAGTATGTGATTAAGACTTGAATTAAAAAAAAACAGTTTTAGTCAAATCACTTCAAGGTTTCACGTATTACGTTTAACTGATTAGTCTTGACTCTCGCAAGCGTTTCTTATAAACCTGGCGGTACTCTGAGAATGTTGCAACGTGCGAGGGAATAAAGCTGACGAAACAAATAACCCAAGTTTCTCTGCAGTGGTGCAAAGCCGCAAGAAGTATTGAATAGAATGAAAAAGTCCAGAGTGCAAACAATGTGCACGCATCAGTTTTATTGAACAACTCATTCGAAGCCGCTGACGAGTATTGCTAGGTTCTGCGAACAAATCTTGAAACTTGTTTAAATGTTATAAAAAACTAATAAATGTTGAAACCTTGCATAGCATGCAAGATGTAAAGCTGGAACACAGTCAAAATATGCAGTTCTAACTTCTAACCCAAATGTAACTGTCGCGGGGCGTGCGGACTGTTCTTCAACTTGCAACTTAGCCACCGGGTCTGTTTAATGAGCTATGTTGTTTTTTGTTTCGATGAGCTACCGCTATTGAGTTGGCGACGACAATAGTGCGCTTTCAGAAAGCAGGGGTCCAAGTTAAACATTTTTTTTGATCGAGTAATTTGCTGACGATATTAGTTTGAGTTCAAACGCATTTCGTCAGGAAAATTAGCGTTGGATCCGCTATCTCATTGAGTATTGGTATTTTTGCTATAAAATGCGAGATATCCTAAAGATCTGTTTTCGCTCGAATTTCTCTTCGATTCAGATAAGATTACATTTTGTAAACACCCACGGCACACTATCAGATGACTTGCTATTACTGGAATGATAGTCAAACATTTGGCAAATTTCTTGAACGCGTCCAAAACTCGAGAGTTTGTTGTCAGTAAACAAAACAAACTGCATCTACCTCTAACACAAAAGACTTCTTATGCAAGAGGAAGGTTGGCACAAATACTTTGCTGCCATTTTCAGCAAGTCCTTAAGGTGGCACAAGCATATTAACTTGCAACGAAAATTTGTGCATAAACAAATGCTATGCTAAAGATGTCGAAACTTGCATTGAAATATTTGAAATATGCACTTCTTGTAGTTTATCACCCTCATTTATTGCTGATTATTATCGACTTCGTTGACGTGCTTTATGTCATTTCCATGCGTGACACTGCTTTCATTGGGTATGTTAAGTGTTGCGCTATACCAGAGTATTTCTGGGCGATTCAAAGCAACATCTACCACTGCTTAGACCAGGGGTTCTCAAACTTTTTTCTCCCGTTTACTCCTTGCCAGCTTCCTAACATAAAATTTTCCCCCTGTTTTTTGTTTACTCTCTAGCGTTGTAGAAAAAAACAAAGTATTGTAACTTTAGCATCATTAAATTTACCCCCAGGACAGGTAAAATTTACCCCCACGGGGTAAATTTACCTCTGTTCAGTACCCCTGGCATAGACTGATGACCAGGGTTTGAATAAAGTAGGTAGGCATTAGAAGAAATTTTTACACGTTCAGTCTCTTTCAAAATGTGCAATAGAAGCAATCCAGCCCCTGTGCCTTTCCCTTTTTGTTTCACTGATTGTGCTCCGAACCAACTTCGCGACAAGACAAACGTCCGCTAATCAGGTTTCCTAAATGTCTTTATTCCCAGAACGGCTTCATATAAAAAGCGTGACGGCTTTCAGAGAATCTTGCAGCAGTTGCTAAGATAAATTCCCCTCGTGTCTTTCCTCGAACCTGCTTCGAAACGTCAACATTTTTGTTTTAATAAACCCGAATTACATTTATGTGGTTCAAATCAACCGTCCTTATTTTTTTGCAATTTTTTTATTGTCTTCTTCAGAAAGGCAAAACGCCTTGTTTGTATGCTTGTTTAAAAATGTTCCAACTTCTGGTCACTTACTTTCGAATTAGAATTCAAAGCACCTTCTGATATTTAGCTGGCAGGCCTCACCTTTGAATGACATTCAAAATCGACGCCAAGAGATTTTCTTGAATCGTGAGCAAAATTCACTAACACATTTCTGAATCCAAACGCTTTCACACAAGCAGCATTGTACTTTATTAATTCTAGTATCTCTTGTACATACGTTGGAATGCTGTTATGATTGTCGCATCATAATACGTTTAGTACTTCGTGTGTTTCTCCTATGTTGTATTTCTATTATGCCTCTTCGATTTATTAGTACAAACAGACCGCCAACGTAATTTCTCCACTTGCGGCTCTATGTTTGTAACTTGCATCATCACGATTACTTGGTTTAATTCGTTCCGCTTACCAATGCCCGATAAGCGGCATCATTAGTGTTTGGACCCGATTCTCCCATTATCACATGGTTTTGCATTTAATTTTATTTCCACTCAACTCGTGGTTGTGTCCATTCGTTTTGCACTGCAACTGCTCTGTAACAGGTGACTTTGTCCACTAGGTCGTGCATCACGACAAGTGCAAAGGTTATCTACAATAACAAACATCAGACAAAATCTGCGGTACTTGAAGATTGGGTTGCGCAACAACAGGATTTGACTTTCGGAGGTTAGCAATATTTTGAAGGCCCAAAATCACAGAAAATGCAAAAAGATTAGGAAAATTGCAAAAAGATATATGAAAAAACATTCTGATATATGTTTTGCATCAATATGCAAAGGGCAAGTAACTAGAAGATAAGCTTAACATGGCGAATGGTGCAATCGACGAAGATTGCACAGCTATATTTTCACAGGTTGTATTGTATACGTGTAAGACCGCAATTAAGACATAAAATATGAATGTCTCATTCACAAGTTAGACCTCGTTTATCCGGACTGCTATGCTTCATCAAATAATGTCGGTTTAACGAGGTATCCGGATAATCGGAATTGAAAGTACAAGAGCGAAATTCTTTTCAGAGCAGATGTTAACAATGTAAACAAAGGTGACGATGTGCAGTACAATGTAACTCGCCTAAGCAGACGCTCAAAGGGGGACAGGAAAAAACTGCAGAGTCAGACGAACTGTCAACGCATGCAAATATGTAGACTGCATGTGGGACATGACTAAATGAAACGCTCATACCTTCTTTTGCTTATTAGCAAATCCATATACGGAAGCCAGTACGCATTCAGAATGAGATCAGACGCGAAAAAGAACTGTGCAAGAGACCTAACTACGTCCTGCATGTTCTGCAACTGTTACATTCATTGTGCGTAGAAAATTGACTTTCACACTTCCATTGTGATTTAATAAATAACCAAATAACATTGGGGTAATCCGGTTTATCTTTTTTTTCTATTGACTTGACACATCCGTTCCTAAATTTCTGTGTCGGACAGCGAGGTTTCCGGAATAAAGGGGTGAAATGCAGTGGGAGAAATCCGTTCCTGGCCGTTTTGTGTCAGATAGCGGAGATTCTGGCTAATCGGAGTTCGGACAAACGAGGTCTAACTGTACACAGTGGAATGGTACCCCGGTATTGCAAAACGTGTTGACCACGATCGGCTACATGTTAAGATAGCTTAGCACTACACTTCATTAAACTTGTTCAAATCACAGGCTTCTAAAAAACACAATAATTCGTTTGCTCAATTTGAAGTCCTAATGGGAAAAACTTCAATTTTATTTCATTTTAGTCACATGCGCTACATCGAGGAAGCAGACTGCAAGCTATCTGTAAGTAATGGGGGCGTCAATGCCCTCAACACTTATAAAATAAATTGCATCTGCTACTTATGTTATTATGTTACATTTTGCTGTTGACTCTTCCCATTGCAACTGAATGATTTCAATTAATTTACTCTAGGATAGGGAGACAATTGACCTGAGATGAAAGTTGAAACGCTTTTGAGAATATAATGCAAAGGTCGGGCCATAATTTCTTATTTGCAAAAGCTGATTTTTTACTTGCCAGCAAAGTAAAAGGAAATCTTTGATGAAAACGTTAACGCTCCACATAATTGTGATTTACCGGCACAACACATGTCACAAATAAATATCTAGAATGAAAGTTATTGTTGCTAAAAAATAATTGTTGCTAAACAATAACTATGGCGAAACAAAGACTTTGAAATTGAATCGCTTCTTAGCCAAAATTAGAACTTCAAGACATACAAAATCTGTATCATGGCCATGTTCACGCATTTACTTATAGTACTGTATAAAAACCAAAACCTGCAATATTCATTTAAGGCTACGACAACACTGCAAACAAGGATAAGTTACATTTTGTAGCACGCCAGGGTTGTCAGACGAATTGTGTGATGTTCTTGAAATGAGGCTTACATCACCATTAGGTGGGATACAGCAAGCTGGTATGCCAAAAACAGATCTGCAAAAAGCGTTACTCCTTGTTTTTACTTGCTATTAGCAATTACAACCGGTTAGACACAAGTTTGTATGTCATAATCACCAACGTTCACATAGAGCTTAAACCGCAGAGAAAGATCAGCAATGATTTGAATTCCCTAACACTTAAACAATACAGAATGTTTGATTAACCATGGGCAGTTGGGGAAATACACTGCTTTGATCAGGTTTGCCAAAAGTTCAAGTATAAGATAGGTTCCTCCACCAACTTCGTTAATTCGCACCAAAGTATACCTTTGGCTTATGCATCAAAGGATTGATTTGCCTGAAAATTTCTGGTGCGGTGTTTTGTAATTGGGGGGTTTGGTGGGGCATTTTTCCAGTTGCCCCCTGGCTTTGCTACTGACCCTGAACAACAATATTTTGCCTTCACTTAGCACAGTTAAATGATTCTCTTTATAATGTAGTTACAGGAAGCTGCCAGAATACTAAATTATTAAAGGGCACAAAACAAATATCATTGCTTTAGATTTTCAAGGACATGTTATGAGCTACTACCACGCTGGAAACATTGTACACTATTGCTTTCCATTGTAATTTTGTACAATTAAACCCAACAGGAAGGAAGTTGTTAAGAAAATAGAAAGTTGTGTTTCTTTTTCAATAATTATGTGGAGCAAAATATGCAACATGACACACATAAAAGAGCTTTCAAAAACTGCTTTTAATTGATTGAAATTCACACTAAGATAGCTTTTGCTCAAACAAGAACACTTTTAAAAAATGCTTTAAACAAAGATCATACTTAAATATTTTGGCAATGTCTTGAGTGTTGATGAACTTTTTGAGATGACTACTTCCAAGTTCATCCAGTCGGAACATCAGCAAATAACATAATACTGTATACAACTTTGAATCAGTGTGAACACAATTTCGTCCTGCAATAAAGAGCCAGGTTATGGAAAAACCTCATGTTAGTTTCACCACAGCTTAATTTCCTAAGACACCCACATTCTACATTTCTACAAAGAACAAACGTACAGGAGCAAAACGTTTACAAGTGCAATGGACACTTTTTAGCTTCAACAGTTCTTTAGTCCAATTGGTTTATCATATTAGTGAGTTCACTATAAAGTAAAAAAAAACAGCAAAATAATTTTCTAAAACCACCTTGCTGCATATATGCCATACTTATAAAAATTAGACTAAGTTTAAACAAATGAAACATCCACTCACCATCAGTTGCATAAAATCCTTCAACAACCACATCGATCAACTTGGTGTACTGGACACACCCTGAAAATACCTCCACAATAAAAATGTGATCTCCATCATCAAGGTTCTGAAAAAAATTGTAAATGTTACAGCTAGTACTCAGCATAGTAAAACTGTGAAGTGGGCTTCAAAACCTGGCAAAGATTACACACTTGATTAACACAAAGGTGAAAAAACTCCACTCACCTTTTGCTTTTTCAAAAAAAGTTTTATGTAATCTTCCACACTTTGACTGTCACTGTCAAAACCATTTAAAGCATTGACACACAAATCTAGTAATTCACCATACTGCAGCATTGTGAATTCTATTTCCGGCTTCTTAAAAAATAGTGCAGTTGTTTCTTCCAGTTACAAAAACTAATGCAACATGAAAATGAACGTGCTATAAAAAAAACATCCACTCTATATTGATAGATATAATATTGCAGACTGCCAAATCTTTACACACTGAGTATGGCAGCATATGAACTGCTTGAACAGGTAAAAGCAGCAGAAAATACACAATTTTTATCACTATTTCATTCTCATGTAGGTTTCTTAGCGTGATATTTTCTAAAACCTGACACTTGCTATCTATTTTCAAGAACTTTACATAACTGAATGATGTTCCTATAAGCAGTCCTAGTTACGCTTGGAATCACTTAAAAATTTGAAACAATTCATGATATTTGACTTGTTATTGTCTTTTTTTCATAAAAATGTGATTACTTTCATATGGCCAAGCAGGAGAAAGAGAGCAGTAAGATAAATACTACATTGATCATTGGAGAAAAGCAATCAACCAAAGACTATGTACAGTTTGATTCTACTAATTTTGAAAGAACTTAGAAACACATAATTTGTTTTATTTTTATTTATTATTTTATTCTACAGTAAACAATGACAGGCCAGAGCCTGGAATGCCATGTGCCAATACCAGTAGCAATACATGATGGCAAAATGTTAATAGATGCAAGAGAAGTTTCATTAATAAATAAAGACACAAAAAAATTAATAATAGAACTTAAATAAAAAAGTTGGGGTCTCAGTGCAATTGTATCATTGCAAAGAAGAGTGACTGTTTAGTTCAATGTGGCCAAATAAGAGAATACGATTCCATGTAGCTTAACTGAGTGCGTTTACTTGAGATGGTGCAAACACCTGTTCTTCAAAAGAATACATGTAATAGAATTTAACATAACCTGATGTGAAACTATGGTTAGGCCACATTCTAGCAAAATATGAGCCTCAGTCCTGGAAAAGCCACATGAACACAAGTGATAATGTTTATAGCAGTGGTCTTCATTGTGGGAGAAATCGCTCCCCAGGGGCAATTTCGTGCATTGTGGGGATGATTTTGTGATTTAAGAGATTTGTTTTTTTTGTTTCCAGGGGGGCGATTTTTGCAGGTTGAAATGTGCTAAAATTTTGAAATGATTCTAAAAGAAAGCAATATTTGTTGCTTAGGAATCAAAGCAATTGATGCACTTTTGACCCCATGGTCCATAACAAAGGTTATGAAACATATCGGACTAGTCACGTAATAACCAAGCTAACATTGCTCTGTGTAACGCTTCACTGCACCAAATATCCATGACCAATGAGATTGTCACTGGTTAGAAATCGAGCATTGCGGTTCTCACAAAGATTATCAATGTGCACTGTGTAGGTATTTTGTTGAGTCTAATGTTCAAAATAAGATAAAATAGTAGAAAAACTGTTGCACTGAGTAGGTTGTTGGGTTGTTTAACACAATCTTTGCATGATCAATGTCACAAAAAGGACATCAAGCAATAACATTTTCCAGCCTGTATACATCAGCACGTGCGGTTTTGGACGATTCTCGTATAGTATGTGTTAATTAGTTCTATTATACTAATTTTGTTTGAAAGCAACCAATACTGACATAGCTATCGGAAAATACCCAATCGGTCAAACTCCATTTTTCAACAGGAAAACTTCAGCTTTTTTAAAGATCGTAAAAAAATGGCCCAATCATCATAAGATTGCTATCACTAAATCATAGCATCAACTTTAGTGGCGATAGCGAATATTAATTGCAAGTTGCCGTCAAGTCTGGCCTGGTGAATTTTTGTCATGAACTGTCACAAACCCCTCCAACAGTATTGTGTTATTATAAGCAAAATTACCTTGAAACAAGTCTTCATGGCATTCAGCAGAGCATTGCCAAACCATTGTTTTGTAGACAAGAATTATGACCATCCTTTACCATGTGTTTTATAATATTTGTTTTGTACCTTGAGTAAAACAAGGTAGGCCTACTGAAGTGTATTCTGTTGTGAAAATACTGGAAATATGACTGTTGTGAGATGATTTACCTAGCAATTGATGGCTAGTTAAAATTATTAACAGCTAGTGGTAAGTTGTAAAATGTGCTTATCGTGTTTTTCACTCAGTTAGAGTGTTTTGCTACGCTGTAGATATAGCTGCACTGATTGATGTATGACAGAGTACAACAGAACAGTAGGCTAGGAAAGGAGTAACTTAGACCGCCGAGTAAGCCCAAACAGCCCATCTTGGCTAAAGTAAGGAGTCCAAAAAATCCTTTTCACCACCTGTTCTTTGAGGCTTGCTATGAAGTCATTCTGTTGTAGAGATCACGATGTGGCTCGTGGATTCACACCACAGAGATGCAGTACTTGATTAGACTTTCCACTGATTAAAGCAGTTACTTCGGAATGAAACTAATTTGGTCCTAGTAGTTTGACAGATGTAGGTAGAAAATTCCACAGACTTTAAGAAAATGAATTATGAGAAAACATGGTTTGACATGACAGAAGTTGAATGTTCATGCTATGATGCTGAGAGTGATTACTTAGGTCACAGAAAAATTCAGGGTTAGATTGTCTAAAAATGTAGGGCATGGTCCAAGAAGGCATTATGGAGAGCAAATAAAATGTGGCAGTTTTGATGATGGTGCAGAGGTGACATCAAGAGTCTTTTAGGATTTTTGAGCACAAAGTGGTTTGCATACAATCTAGGATAAGTTTAGCAGCTGACGTTTTCCTAGTGACAACTGTCTGCAGTAGATATATTTTCATAAATAATATCACCATAATCAGATAGAGGTAGATTTTAGGAATGGTATAAAACTTGTTTTCTTGGTATTCTAATGAGCATGAGCTGGCAGAGTTACTTAAATAAAGCTTGGCTGCTATCTTGAAATATATTTAGTTTTAAAAAAATTACAAGCTAAACAAGCAGAATAAAAGGAAAGTGTAATAAAATGAATGCGACAATTACATTGTTTGTGTCAACAAGCTTGGAACCCATTCTCACATCATGATTTAATAAACATGTATTTCTTCAGACCAATTTGGCTAAACTAAAAAAGAAGGAAAGTTGTGAATGCAAAGAATATCTTTACAGAAAACTATTTTTCAGACTCAACCAAATCCTATTGAACAAAAATTGGATTGCATTTAATATATCTCAAAGTAGTTTGCACTTGATATGTTTCATGAGTAAAAACCCATAGTTAGTTCAGCTAATAGAACTATGAAGTTTATTCAAGAGAGGCATTGATTATAAATAGCTGAATCAACTATTTTAACAAAACTTGATTTTAATATCACTTTGTAGCAGACGATAAGCAGTCTGGTTAAATAAATATTACTCGCTTGTACTGATCTATTACGAAAACTAAAAATTTATCTATATGTAACTTATAGACATTACTTGTACAGTGTTGCGACCTCTCCGGTGGCGTTGCGTTGACGAACGGGATGTGCGTGAAGAATAACACCATTATATATGTAGCGCGAGCAAGCAATAGTAAGAGAGATTGCGAGCATGATCTCTATTGTTGCTTGCTGCCACGGTGCGAAGCTTTGCGCACACGCCGCTCAGGATTTCCGATTGCAACAAAATGGTGCTGTGACTATGATGTGGAGGTTGTGCCGAGTTCAGCCTTCACACAAAGAACATGCGATCGGTGCGGCTCATTGTAAAAAGGAGGGGATGTTGTTGCAACCTCTCCGGTGGCATTGTGTTGACGAACGGGATGTGCATGAAGAATAACACCATCATATATGTAGTGCGAGCAAGCAATAGTAAGAGAGATTGCGAGCATGATCTCTATTGTTGCTTTCTGCCACGGTGCGCAGTTTTGCACACACGCCGCTCGGGATTTCCGATCGCAACAACAGTAATGTCACTAAGACTAGAAAGCTTGATGAGTTTTCAGAACAAATGCTTTGCCAAAGCATTAACTACTTTTACCATTTTTATATTCAAAGCACTTTTTTAAAATTCTGTATGGTGCACAACCACAAATAAAGCTTGGGCCTAACATACAGCAGAATATAACAGCCAAAACTATACATTTTAAATACACAGAGTTAATAAAACACATTGTATGGCTATTGTTTTCATCACATGTTTTTGTGCTGCATAAAACAAGCCATTGTCTCATTTTTGTGTGAAAAAAACATTTTATTAATTCACTTTTTCCACACAACATTGACTCGTACGTCGCAGTCATTTACTTAACACCTTTTGTGCTGATTGAAGCATATACATTATATGCTGATTGATGCATATATGTGTCAATTGACCAAAAACTTTTTGAGTTATGAAGTTAGGCAGCAAACCTTCTTGCTAGGCCTAGGCTACAAGATTTTTGAAAAAAAAGTTAGGTGCGATAACACACAAAGACATTTTTCGTACTCATTTGGTTGCAATGAAAATTTACAATAATGTTCTCCATACCTACCCACATAATCCTTGAAAATTTCAGGTAATATGAGCAAGAACTTTTTCAGTAAAGGAGCTTGTTATCCAGCAACATTTTGCTAGGCCTAGGCTACAATACTTCTTGTAAAACTCATAGGTCTTGACAATTGTTTCATGTATTGGGATAACTTTTTTTTACGGGTATTTGTGCAAAGAAATTTTCCACATAGGACCTTCATACCTATGCGCATCATCTCTGAAAATTTGAAGCAATTCTAACAAAAATCTTCGGAGTTAGGCACTTTCAATTCATAACTACAGATGCGTGTAGGCTACAAAATTTCATCCTAGTCAGCAGGGTTGAGCAGTTGTTCTATAAAGCACCATAACTTTTTCAAAACTATGTTTCTTGCAGCCAAAATTTACAAGAATGTTTTTCAGACTGTCATGCATTTTCCCAGAAAATTTCAGTTTAGTGCATCAAAAACTTTGCAAGCTCTTAATTTTTTAATGGAGCAACTGGACTTTGTTCCTAGAACATTGAAATAACTGTCACTGCGCATGGCTGGCAATGTGCTAATTTGGGTTCAGTAGGTTGTAACTAAAACGCAGTTACTTTCAGCATAATTAGTGTATTGCAACTAGATTTTAGACGAATGTTTTTCTTGTGAAGATGCATCTTACCTGAAAATTTGAGGTCAATCGCTCAAGTACTTTTTTGAGATATTAGGTTTTTTTACACAAAATGTTAGGTTCCCGTTATGGACCTGTAGAGATGCGATTTCTCTGATTCTAGGGATCTGATTTTCAATTCTAGAGGGCCCAAATTGGGTTCTTAAAACAGCTTAAAAAAACTTGGAGTTATGAAAACAATCCATAAACCATCCAGCACCAGCTGAATAACCATGCGGAAATCGCACAGCACAGAGGGTGTTAATTACTTTTTTGTCTCAGACTCAAGGTCCATATCACAGCCTGGGCTAAAAGCAGTGCAAAAGATCACAAATATGGCTGAGCAAAATAGTGTTGATCATAAGCTAATGATGATACAGTAAACTGAAAATAAAACAACTGACCAATGAACGGCAAATCAACAAAAAGTAACAACAAAAAAGGTCAATGCACAATCCAACATTGCACAAACAGAAAAAATTGATGGCATGCAACAATGAAATGAAAAGGCATGCAAATGGTGGAAGAACGGGCTAAAGGCCAGACATCTGAGGCAGGGGATATCCAAAGAGTGAAAATATGACAATTACATTTTATAAAAATCATATAACTAGATGCTTATTCATGTTATAAGAATACTCACACATATGGAATTAATTTGTGGAAACATTTTTTGTCAACACTAGTTTTTACGTATTTCGATGTATTTTTCACATTCCTCAATGCTAGACTAGATCTTGTTAGGTTGCAGTGGCGGATACTACACTTTAGGAGCCCATGGCAAACCCTTAGGAAGGGTCCCCAAAACATTGCCAAAGGAGTCCCTGGCCTTTATATTTGTTCTATGGTATGTTATATATCAAAAAAAAGGTCTCTATACTTTCCACATGGTATACAGAAACTGTATTCACTGAGAGCAAGTAAAATTTTTTTATTTTGTCTGGTAATTTGCTTTCGGAAAAAGGCAATTTCACATTGCAAATTCTTTAAAATCAATCAACTTTAAACTGTTTTTTGTTTTCATATTATAGTTGTTGAGGGTCCTTCTTTGGCATATTTGCACATAATTTTGACTTTATTTTAAGTAACATGACTTGCTTTAAAGCTTATCAAATATGGTTTTAAAGTGATTCATACGTGTTTCATGGTTAACAACCTGTATTACTTTTTACAATGTTGTGCATCTACATCTAACTTTTTCATCCAACCACTTTGAATGTTTAGCTATACAATAAATGTTCATTTTACCTAAATTATTTAACATTCTTATATGATCATGACCAACTGAAGCAGTTGTTGGTGCACTGCTTTGGTGTGTCGTCTCATCAATATTGCCTTTGCTAATGCTTGGCAACCAAAACCTTCCATGCACTTTGTGGTGACTCAGGATTTCTGCATTTTTCTTATCATGTCTTTATCATCCCCAACATGTAGATAGCATGTGCAAGCCAAACATACAAAAAGTGAATATATAACTGGAAAAACGGCAACCTTCAAATCTTTCTTTAAATCCAGTAAAAACATTTGGATGTCAGCCTCATGCCAAATGTCTTGGATACACATTTGAAACATGATCAAAACAATATGGTAGTGTCTATTTTACCGGTGATATTCTGGTGGCAACAGATCGGCTGGAGCTATTGTGCTGGCAGTCGAAGATTCGGTCTCATGGCATGATGTCATACAAAGAAAAAGGTCACTTTGCCAAGAAAATGCTGTCCTGCTTGTGGTGTAATGGTTAGGTGTTAGGGCTGTTATGCTAATGGTTTGCAGTTCAACTCTCGTTTTGCCGACTTTCCTTGTTTTTTTTGTTTGTTTTTCTCCTGGCTTTGCTTAGGTGTTACCTTTAGGGGTTAGTGTTGTTAGGTTAAGATTAGGGTTAGGTTAGAGTTAGGGTTGGGTTAGCTTTGTGTTAGGTTAGGGTTAAGTTAGTGTTAGCTCAGCATTAGGTTAGGGATAGGTTAGGTTAGCTTAGCGTTAGTTTAGGGATAGGTTAGGTTAAGGTTAGGATTAGGGTAAGCTGAGGGCTACGGTTAGTGTGAAGGTTAGATTGTAGGTTTATCTTTTAATTATATTTACTTCCTTTCTACCAAGCCTTTTGCTCCTGCCATCCTGGGAGCAAAATAGACATTGCCAAACAGTATACATGACTCTGTGTTCCAATGAGCACCCCCGTCCAATTATCTTTTACTTTTTTTCTGTTTGCTGTTTACCTTAAAATTTGATATTAGAATGTCTTCAGTTCTCTCCCACAACCAGATCCCTGTATGACAATGAGGGAATGAAGTTATAGTTGGGTTATGTTAAAGTTTATTGGTCCTCTCAATGTTCATTAATCATTGTGTGCTAACACCTACTTTGTAAGTAATGCACTACAACTAACCCTTTTCTTTGTTCTTGTGTTTATCGATGCTGCTTGTGATATGGACCACAAGACTACCACAAATCATTAAAATACCAAAATAACATAAGTTTTTTTAACAAAACAAAGTAAAAAACTAAGAAGGCCTAAGTGCGAAACCTGCAAAAACAAAAAGGGCCCCGAGTCATCTTTGAAGAACCCCTTTTAAGCATCGGTCAAGGTGACTGTACCGTTTGGCTCCCATAATATCAACCCCTAAGTAGGGGGCATACAATCAATCAGTTGTCCTGGGCATCACTAGAACAGAACTAGGCAAGAGCATTGGCTAGCACTAGTCTCTGTATTCGCAGATGAAGTTTGTTTGAACAGTGAAAGCCACAGCCTCTACACAAGTTAAACAAAGTTTGAGTTTTGGATAGAAATTGCATATTACCACACAAGCAAATTTATACATATATCCTTCTAATCCAGGCAGAAAAAAATGTTCATTGCAACACAGGCTGCCGCTGGCTTGTCCTACCAATTCCAAGCTGCTGATGAATGGTGAATCCTCATCCGTTGCTAAGGGAAGCTCTAATGTTGTTACGAACTACTACGTCATAAAATAAGGTAACTTAACCCATACGATGTCGAAAAAAACTAGTACAAAACCAACAACCCTTCGTAAAAATAATGCTTTTGTTTGTTAATCAACGCAAGAACACACAAGCTTAACCTTTCAAATTCGCAAAAAAGTCCTAGAAAATATTCCGAAAAACTACATTGGGTTGACCATTGTTTGGATTTTGAACGACAAATTTTGAACAGTTTGCATTAACTTCTAAGATTCAAAATTCAAAAATGGCCCATGCTGAAACGGAAAAGTCAGTGATGTGTCCGAGTCATTTTTTTCGATTCTGAATCACAAGCTCTTTGAGTCAGAGTCGAGCCAGAGTCATCTCAAATTTTTTCGAGTCAGAGTCAAGACTTTTTCGAGTCACAAGAATTGTCGAGTCGGTTGGAGTCATTGGTTTCCAAGCTCGAATCAATGTCGAGTCAGACGAACTTTCACTTTCACGTTTTTCAAAGAAATTTTTTTGCTATGAAATGGCACTCAATATGCCATAAAGTGGCACCCGATAAGTTAGAAAATAGTGCCCAACATGCCAGTGATAGCGTGACTCGGGTCACTGACTCGACTCAAGTCACGATTTTGGTGACTCGACTCGAGTCAGGTTGAGAAAAATGGTGACTCGATTCGAGTTACTTTTTTCACACATGGACACGACTCGAGTCACAATCAATAACTGGAGACTCGAGACAAAGTCATTTTTACAAAATCTATGAATTCCTGATGGACAAACCCACTTCGTTTGCACACAAAGAAATGAGCATTTTTTCTTTCAGTGATGATCGAGATTGACGCAAATTTTCTGTTTTGCCTGTCTAGTTATGCTATGCTGCATTTTAAGGATCACGTTTCCCCAACTTGTATTGGGGGAGACCTGAGATTTTGCTTTCACTGTGTGGTCAGCAGGGCACAATATATTGACACCTTATCGTGGTTTAATGCAGTATTTGCATATTGTGAACATGGCAGTAGGCCTTATACTTTGACCTTAAGTCTTTTCCAGATACGAGTAAAGCGATTTAAGTTTTTCAGATTCAAATCCAAACCAAAAACTGAATTGCAAAAAATAATGCAAATGCGAAAACCAAATTTTGTTAAAATCCAAATTCCTGCCTCTGTTATTAACCTTAGGTCATGTAGCGACGTGATTGCGCCACATATAACGTAGAATTCGTAGCAGCAATAGAAGAGCGAACCTTGTCAAAGGTTTGATCTCAATTGCTATTACGCTGAAAATTGTCGATTCGACTCTTTCTTTGGTTGGCTCAGGTCGACGTAGCATTGTGCCTGCAACAAATGGCTGCTCCCATTGCAACAAATGGCTGTTCCCATTGCTCCCATTGTGTCGGCGGCTGCAATCCAGTGTTAACTTGCAGTCCTGCAGTCCAAAAACTGAACCGTTAGTTACAGTAATCTGCAGTCCCAAAACCGAAACGAAAGTTGTGAAGAAGTTTTAAAAAAATTCAATTCCGATCCAAATCTGTTTAAGCAAAAATGATAACATCCAAATCCATCAAAAGGCCTATATTGAAATGTTGCAAGATTTAAATCCAAGTAAATGTTCATGTCTGGTCATTTTCATGTATTGGGCATGCAAAAAGCACACTTTCAATGCAACGCCAACCGAGAAGCTGCAACAACATCCCTGTAGCAGGTATATAGCCTACTACATCTAAATAACGTATCACAAAACAAAACAATATTCAACAACAAAGAAAATTGGATTCACCGCCAGGGTTGAGAAGACAAATAAATTTTGATGAACGTCGATACCAGCCAAGCATCAAAAAGTAAACATGAACTACATGTTGAACATGAACAAGGCCTCATTCTGCTCTCACTCTGATCATGTTCAGATAACACTCTTACTCTCACTTCCTGTTGCGAACTAATCACGTGAAACGCCAGACAATCAATGGCGGCGCTGCTAAGCAATATGATGTCGCAAGATGACGGCGTTATCTAGCATTACCGACATAGAACTACGTACAGGAGGTGCAAACACCTTTCGGGGATTCCCCAGAAATTTGGGTTTAAATAGGCTAGTTTTCGCAGTGAAAAATCAGATTGTGTGTCAGCTTCGGCGAGCGATCTCCTTCGGTAGTTTAAACCACTATGGTTTTGTTGCAGAAGTAAAACAAAACTCTGCCTCTGGCCAATCCTAGCTCGATGTTTGCGGCTGTGAGGTAGTTTTGTCCGAATCGAGTCGCTCGGAGTGACGACGCAAGTATTCGGATAGCCTGAGTTTCTGACTGAAAACAAAGTCACTTAGAACGACTTGTTTTCAGTCAACATGGGTGGTTTTGTCTGGGTTAATCTCTGACACCCAAAACGATAAAATTGGCTTGTCCGAACAAAATTCTGTCACTCTGGACAATAAAATTGGCTTTGTCCGAATAAATTTATGACACTCAAAACTATAAAATTGGAAACTTAAAAACAATTGTTTCCACACATGCACAGTTAAAACTACCCTTGTTGACATTAAACATTCTGTAACACTGGGAAACAAAAGGTGTTGAAATCGTGACAGAAACTTTGGAAATTTACTAAGACTCTTTTGATTAATGAAACACTCCACACTGGAAACGTTTGTCACGATCAGATTTATATAGAAAGCTGAGCACTAAACGCAAGCTATTCAATTGACAATAAGTTAGCATACCAATAGGTTTTAAGTTAGATTACACTTTCAGTGTTTAAGAGAATCTTGCTAGTTGTAAGGATGGTCCTAAAAATTGACTTGTGTCTGTGAATTTAATTCGAGAGAATTTGTTCATGGGTCATTTATTTTATAATGATGAATACCCGTTGTTGCTTATATTTGTGTATCAATTCAAATAAAATACAATTAACTACAAAATATAGATTGCATTTTATGTTATTGACAAGTTTAATGAGGTATCAGAAGTAAGCAGGGCAGTTTTAACAAACGAGTGAGATTTGTTATTACTGTCCTTGATACGGCTATGATGCGAACCCACCTGTAAAAATAATGCTGTATCTAAAAACAGCACTTATAGAATAGGCTCGACTTGTGCTGTTATATCCCCTCGTTTTTGCAATAAACCGCACCTATTGCACATTCTTGTGAAGGTTGTACCTGGCACCACCTTCACATCCTGGTCAAAGCACTACTTTGTTGTGATTGGAAAGGTAGAGCAGCAAGCGCGCAAGGCTTCACACTGTGGCACCAAGCAATGATAAAAATCCCACGTCGTGCTCATCTTATTTCTACTTGTTCGCGCCACATGGGTGTTGTTCAGAGTTGAGCACGGATCAGGACTGGATCGGACTGGACCAGGACTGAAGCCAATTTTGGCCGGATCAGGACTGGATCGGACTGCAATTTTTTTCAAAATTGGCGGATCATGACTGGATCGGACTGAGAAAAATTTTGTTGTTTTAATGTGATTATTCTGAAAATATCAAAAATTTGAGTTGTGATCCGATTTCACAGGTTTGCTAAATGGTAGTGTATATTTTGCCATCAAACGCAAAGCTCTCCAGGGACCATTTTGCAATTCGAACTGAATCCACCGTTGTTCACACATAACGTTGAGTTTTAGTAGCAACGTGAACACAGTTGAGTGGTTAGTGTCTATGCCTGCTGTGCGATTGTTCGTTGGCTCTGCTCTCACCATTTTCTTTGGCTTAGCTTGTAGAGGTTGCACCTTTAATAGGAGTGCTTTTAATGTTCTTTTCCAAAAAGTTTAGGGTTTACGTTTAGTCTGTATGTAAGGTTTTCCTTTTGGTGTAGGAACCCAATGTTGAGGTTTGGGGTGTTGCCCAGCGTAGACGTTGCTTGCGAGGAATGCTGTCGTTGCATGCAGAGA
>Ga0210059_1003882_pt1 | contig 24042 bp, 14 predicted proteins | sample Ectturendosymbi2_FD_188042 | JGI IMG/M metagenome (GOLD analysis project Ga0210059, IMG submission 188042) | Ecteinascidia turbinata endosymbiont from Florida, USA - Sample 2 (SPAdes) (version 2) | ecosystem: Host-associated > Tunicates > Ascidians > Unclassified | place: Key West, Florida...
AACTACTAGACTTGCTGAATCCGGAGAGGGTTTGAACACCTCTCTAGCTGCAGCAGCTGGCGAGTTATAACAAAACAAACTCGAGCCAATTAATTGGCTCCGGTGGTCGTTAAAGGGTACCACAAAGGACAATACCTTTGTTGAATATAGATGCAATGGAGGCACATTTTTCACATATTTCCAAAAACATATGGATTATAGTCTGACTCTTAACACTTTTGCTATCTCAGTCGATGCATCTGTACAGAATGTTTTTTTCTGGAACAGAAACCAGGTTACACACAGATATAAATCTGATTTTTTTTGGGTATTGTTTATAATTTTTGTCTCATGAAAGTTCATACATTTGTATAAAAAAAACAATGAAAAAGAAATATCAAACTTAACAAATGGAGCACTTGGTTGGGCTTCAATTATAAGGTGTTTTGGGAAACTGGCATAAATATTGTTAACTCTCTCAAATTACCTGGTACCCAGCATGTTGTCTCTGGAAAAACCTCTGGTACTGGAAGTGTCAAACTTGCATGGAAGTTAAACTTTTTATTTTTTGCAAACTGATTGATGCCATTGGCACATCTAATGCCATTACTGGGACAACAGTTCATGCATACTGTCAAACATTGGCCCTTAGTATGAAAACCAACATCAATGATAAGCACAGCTCAGCATTTCTTATAAATCAACAGGAAAAAATTTACAGTCTACAGTTTATCAACAGATTCTTAAAGAAACAATCAGACGTGTGGATTACCTGAATGCAAACAGCAAATCAATAAATTTCCTTAAGGACTAGAAAATCACTTACTTGTCAAAACACTTGCTTCGAAGTGATCCATCACTTTCAGTGGTGTTTGCTTCTTGGCCAAAGTGATAACCATACTCATCACCCATGACCATGGTTTCACTTGCAGCAACTCAGCAGGCACACTTCAATTTTCGAATCCACAGGCAGTATATTGCCAAGCACTGGTAAAAGCCACTTGGGTTCCAAACACTTACATAGTGGATCTTTGTCTTGTTGCAAAGTGTTTCCAAATACTAATTTTTAAAAATTATCTAAAAAGGGCATGCACTGAACAAAAACATATACAGTTTTAGTAGTTATGCACTAGTTGTAACATTGTTCTGCAAGCGATTCACTACAACAAAAAATAAAAATTTTCACTTGTAAACTCCCAACACTATTTTTGCAATTATATGAGACCAAAGAAATTTTACTTGTCAGTCACAAAATTAATGGATTTTAAACCAGCTATGTGTGGCCCTTTAAGGTTTTGTGCGGCCCAGTAAGCTTTTCATTATTGTGTATGTAGATACAAAGACAACTAGTCTTTAGTTTGATCATCTTGAATTAAACATTGCCGAATGGTCTTTAGCCTGTTTATCATGTGCTATGCACTGGTACGCAACTCTGCAGATGTGTCCACTGACACCTCAGTGCAAAGCTGATATCTAGTTCTCATTTCTACTTTATGTATTCCTCTGCACTGATCTGATTTTACCAATATTATTCCATTAGCACTATACATTTTTACTGCCACCGCATATATTCGTGCTCTTTGATGTGTTTGCGTGTTTCTTGTTACTGCCATACATGCCCCTTCAAGTCCTGTATGCACCAAGATTTTGACTCAAAATGGTGCTAACATATACTCAAAACGGTGCTAACACACCATTCCTCGCCAGCAGATTGAGAGCTGATTCAAACCCTCTAAAGATGTGGAAAGACTTGTACCTTCGATTTAAAAAATTAGGAAATTTTGGATTTGAGTTTTCTTGTGAGTGATATTATAATGAAGGTAGATTTGTGCCTTTTTGGTCCTTTTCATCTGGCCCTGGGCCCCAACTGCAAGAGGAAAGTTTTTGATTCGTTCAAAAAAGAACTAAGTGAAAATCTTCATGTTTAGAGCCCTTGATTGGGATCCTAGCATTTGTAGTTGGCAAGTTATAGCCTGAAAACCACAAAATAAACAATTAAATAATTAATTAATCCCTAGAGGATTATTCTCCTCATGGACTGCACAGTCTAACAATTGAATGGCTACTCTGCTCAACACCTGCCCCAAGATCTAGTGTGGCCAAGTAGTGGTTTCAAGAACTCGCTCAAGCGAAGAAGGGCTCAAAGTTGTGGATTTTCACCTTTATATTGAAATAAAAGGCTCCCTCTTGTGGATGGGGCCCAGGGCCCTATGATGTAAGCCAACAAAGGCCTAAACTTACCCATAATATGACATCACCCACAAAAAACTCAAATCCAGTACTTCCTAATTTTTTTATCGAAAGTACAAGACTTTTGACAACTTCAGAGGGTTTGCACAGCTTTCTAGCTCAATCTGCTGCCAAGTTATGACTTGCACAACTTGGGCAAATTCCAGGATTCAGTTTTTCATTCCACTGCGTTGTGTGTCGGAGTGAAGACATTTTACAATACAATGGCATCACAGTTTTGGTAACATACAGTCATTATCACTGCAGTTAGTACTAAACTTTGGGTTGCTGAAATGAAAGTAATCATTGAATGTGCGGCCCTTACAAATATGACATAATTTTTGGCCCAGTATAGCATCTTGGTTGGATATAGCTGGTTTAGACCATCATTTTTGGAGTAAACTGTTTATTTTTTATAATTGATCAAAAAATGATGCAAAAATACATTTTCTAATAAAATATGAAGACCGAACACTGGAAACTCTGCTGCAATCATTTTTATTGTCAATAGCAAATGCAATGTCGATTTAGGAATTGGTTCCGGCATTAACCAAATGAAACATTACCAAAAATCTTAAGCAATCTCCCATAACATTGCTGAAACAACAACAATTCTAATATAAAAAAAGGGAGGATTCCAATAAAAACATCAACTTTTTTTGGAACACACATATGTTACAAACATTTTACAAGAAGCTGTAATGATTTTGAAAAGAACTTCAGTCAGAAAAAATTTGTATTGTGGAGAACTTTTACCTGGTTTAGTCAATGAAGTCATTTGTGAAAATTTCACATCCCTCGAAAAGTTTTTTGTGTGTATCATTAAATAGACTATAACAAATGTTATCAAATGGAGTTTTGCAACACCCTGGTTTATCATTTTGAGACTGCAAGGCATCACAAGCTTACATCCATCTTCACTGCCAAGATTTCAGAAAAACCTACTCAAATCCATTCAGTGCATGTTAAAATGAGTCTGCAAAAGGTGTTTTTGTGTGCAGTGACATAAAAATAGTAGAATTGATTTCAGCAATGAGGTAATAGTAATTTCATGTTCAAAATTTAGGTTGTTTAGAACAGGTGAGCTTAACATCTTTGGCGCCAATGTATGAAATATTCATATATCAAAATCACGCATTGAGCCACTATTTTCATGCCACTTCGCAAAGTCTATAACTTGGCAGTCAATTGTGTTAGAGAGCTGCTCAAACCCTCAAGACTCAACAAGCCTTCTAGTTGGCAATGAAAAAAATTTAACTTTGGGTTTCAGGTTTTTCTGACATATGTGGGGTAGGTTTAGGTCTTTTTGGCCAAGGTTATCAGGCCCTGGGCCCTAATTGCAAGAAAGGAAGCATTTTGCTAAGTTTTTAGTGGAATCTAGGCTAAAATTTGAGTCTTTCGAGCCTTCGATTGGCTTTCTACAGTTTCTGGTTTAGAAGTTAGGATAAAATAACCAAAACTTGAATAAGTAGGGTAATTTTTACCCAAAGTTAAGTTTTTGGCCATAACTTTTTAGAATGTCACAAGTAGTCTGTAGGCACCTATCTCCATTTGCTTGCACCATGGTCCACAAAGCTGCTTTCACCATGAATGCTACAGCGGTGGCAAGTCAATGGCAGCACCATACATAAACCATTTGTTGGCACTCACCCATCAAGGTCGAGCATGAGGCTACACAAGCCACAAGTACTGTTTTTTCAAGTTTTCGATGTGACTCAACTGTGAACTGAACCAAGCTTATCAGCTTGGCCAGAGTGTGCTCAACCAACTGTACGGCTTAGCTGGTTATGCTTAGTTTAATAAAATGTAGTATGTTGAAAACCTGAGTGAGATGGGATATTCTGATTCTAGAATGGAATCAGCAAACAAAAATCACATAAAGTTAAATTAACTTAAACTATACTTTAATGCTGTTTATCAACATTTGTTACATTGTTATGTAAAAGAAGTTATGGCTCAAGAGATCTGAATTAACTTGGCAGACATTCATAAGTGCTTAGGCTACAGGACGATAATAACTGTGCTAATGTTAGCAAAACTTAAATATACTATAGCTACTATATCAAAAAAACCTTGTTTATCATGTTCATCAACCAGTAAATTCCCATATCATTAAGCTACAATGCTTTAGATCAGTGGTTCCCAAACTTGTTTGAGCCATTACCCAAATCAAGTTAATGAGTATGTATTATTACCCTCAATATTTGGCATCATAAAAAATAATACATAACAACATTGTGGTTCCGCGTTAACCCTGAAGAATTACATGTTGCCCACAGGGGAAAATTTACCCCCAGTTTGGGAACCACTGCTTTAGAGGGTTGTCATTAGCTTTATTAAGCACAAATCCAACAGATATCATCAGGCATAAACTTTATATAACAAAAGGGTGTAATCTTCACATTGTGATTAAATTAACAGCAGACCTGATGTTCACTCAATTCTTTCTAGATCATGTTTAATTTTCTATTATTATGATTTATTTTTCTATTTATCTACTGACAATTAGCAATAGGTTGATGTCTGAATATTTACTTTTATCACATTTACGAAGATTATGATAATTGTCACAGTGAGTAAGTACACATTGCAACATCACAGTAACAAACAAATACTGCACTAACAATTTTAGGCCTAACTAACATGATATAGCAAGCAGCTAAAGACAGATTGAAATTCTTTGCAATATGTATATGTTTGCGAAAAGTTGAATAAAAAAAGCCTGGGAGGTTACTATGACTGAATAATGCTCAACAGTTAAAGTTCCTCAAGTCAAGAACTGATGTTATGAATAGGAATTAGGAAGTGGTTATGGAACCACCTGCGGATCTTATTTCAAACCTTATTTGACTGCACCACCTCACATGACGCGGTTCGAATAAAACACTCAGTTTGTCACTCAAGCGTCGTCATCCTAGTAGCGTACTAGATGCGTCCTAGGTCTACTATGCTAATGGTTTACAGTTTGGCTCCCACTGTCGCAACTTTCGTTTTGGTAGTAAGCGACTGGTTGCACGTTTCAATTCATGGGACTAGTTTTTCTTTACTTTTTTCAAAACTTTCCAAAGTTTAGGCTTAGGAGTTAGAGTTAGGGCTATGATTAAGGTTTATATTTTACGTTTAGTACGTTTCTACTAAACCTACTGCACTCTCGTCATGCGTTACTGTCACGTTACAGGTGCCGGTCGAATAAGGTTTCAAATAAGATCCAAGGGTTGGTTCTGCAGCCACTGCCTAGACCAGGGGTTCCCATACTTGTTCAAGCCCTTACCAAAATCAAGGTAGCGGTTATGTTTTATTACCCTCAATTTCGCAGTTATCACTCATAATACAGAACATTACCATATGGTTTTGGTTCTGCATTACCCTTCGAAAAATCGCATATTATCCCCAGTTTGGGAACCACTAGCCTAGATATCAATCTTGTAGGAAACTAACCATCATCTGAGGCATTACTATTAAAACAAAAACAAAAGAAATTTGGAAAGCAGATTGTAAATATTAAATAAGCAGTATCTATTAAACAACCTAATCTATCCATTTTCACCTTGGAAGAACTAAAAAACTGTATTTTTGTATAATAAAGCGACATTGCTGTCCTCTGCAAAATGTATGACCACTTCTTGTAGGCCTATGTTAGTTGCTTCTCATCACAAAGGATTAAACTTTAAAGTGGCTATTAATTTTTTTGTAACGCTAAACACTTACCCTTAACCATTTGAGAAAGACTTTTTTTACTGAGAAGCTAAATGACAACTAAAGTTTTTACCATGGCCCAAATATAAGTTTAAGTTTGGTCTGAGGATAGCCTATGCCAGGGTCTATAAACATTTTTTTCTGTGGGCCACATATGCTATTAGTATTAATATTGCACAATAGTTCGGGGGCTGGACTTCTTACATAATGTGATTGTTTAAGAAAAGGTTGCATTGATTCTACCAAATCACAAATTTTTCATTAGATTAGTATATTATTTTTACATACAGTAATTGACAAAATGGCTTTGTGGGCTGCATTTGGCCCACGGGCTGTAGTTTGGAGACCCTTGGCTGGCCTATAAGATACCACCAGCATCCCGAACTGTTTGCTGTCTTAGGGGTCCTGACTCCATATGCGCTCTTCTACCTTCGGTGACCCTTTCTTTGTTTTCCTTTTGCTTACATTGCCTTCCACCTCTTTTTGCATTCTCGTCTATCCGTTGTGTTGTGTTGTTTTACTGTTTCACTTTTGCTATTTCTTTGTACTGCAACAAGTAATTTTTTTCAATGTGTTGTACTGTAAATAGTAGATGTATGGTCTGATCTGCTCTCCACGTGCAAGCCGAATGTTATTGTTGGGGTACAGCGTCAATTCAAATGCCTTGGCATCATTCCCATGAATGATGAATGAATAATAATACTAGTGTAAGTAGGCTGATAGATCTTTAGACTTTAGACTTCTGCAGGAAAAATTTTCCTCTTTGTAAGTAAGAAATCATAGCACCAGTTATACCAAAAGCAATACAAACCAACACATACAACACTTGAAGAATAAATTGTTGTTCATCGTACTGTACAGGCACAGTACCAAACCATGACATATTTGCCGACCAGAACGTTGTTTCATTAAACGCAAGCTATGTGACGTATGCGTTTGTTCACGTACCAGGCGCGGTGGGAAGTTTTTTAAATTTGTTGTGCTAGCGCCGCAAGCGAGATCTGCTGCGGTAAACCACCTCGTTTTTGTTTTCGCTGAACTAGGGATCTCCAGACCACGGCCGCGAAGACATTTACCAATAATGAAAAAATAATATATTTACAACAAGTTGTTGATTTGGTAGAATGTATGTAACATATCCCGAAACAATCACGTTACATATAATGATGTCCGGCATTCGGACTGTTGCGTAGTAACTTAGGTGGCCCTCGGATAAAAAGTATAGAAATCCTGGGCTAAACGAAACAGCAGACTGTAGAGCAGAGATGAGCATTGGACCAGACTTGGATTGAACTGGATCCGGTGTCAAGCGAAATTTCTGACTTGTGAAATTTCTGACTTCACATCATGTCCGCATGCAGATAGTGATATTCTACACATCAAATACGCTGAGAAAACTGATGATTAGGGCTCAGGTAAGTGTATCGGGCTAGGGTTTCGTTAGGGTTAGAAAAAGAAAAATAATTGAGATCCAAGAATAAGTACAATATATTTCAGTAGTTATACTTATTCCCGTATTACAGCTTGTTATGTGTTTCTGACATTTAACCAAAAAGTTCTGATTTACACAACATACATAAAATCGGTCATGTGCTAACACCGTTTCTGTAATGTGTGCTGATGTACAGCAAAACACTTTTTGTGCTCTTGTGTCTGTGATCAAGACCATGAGTCCGCAATAAAATATCACTAAAAATAATCAAAAAAAGTAAACGCTAAACTTTGTTCATTTCTTAGGTAAAAACATGGGTAAATCTCGGTTGGATCGATGATTGTAGCCAGTATCAAGCGAAATTTCTGACCTCTGCGAAATTTCTAACCTGTTATTGCTTTTCGGTTGTTTTACTTCACAGAATAAAGAAATAAAGTTTGACAATCACTCTTTTAATGTGTAGGCCTATTGTGAAAATTAAAACATTTTGGTTAGATGTCAGGTACCCACAACAAACTATAGTACGAGAATAACTTTCACCATTGACATTTTTTGGACTTGTGTTTGACCTCAATTATTTTTCTTTATTTCATCCTAACCCGACACACTTACCTAAACACGAATCCCTAAGACCTAATCATTTGTTTTCTCAGCATATTTGATATGTAGAATATTACTGTGTGCATGCGTACGTGGTGTGAAGTCAGAAATTTCGCTCCTCGCTTGACACCGGAGTCTGAACAGGTGTCGGATACTCAAATTTGAAAAATTGCAAAAAATTGCAGATCCTGATCCGGGTTAAAAATTTTGGAACAGGACCGGAGTTAGAGTCTGAAAAAGTGACTTCGGCCACCTTTGGCAGTTACTAATCACAGATGAGCAGACTGTGAAAATTTTCAGTCCGAGTCCAATCCTGATCTGATAAGTCCTGATCCACAAAATTTTTGAAAATCTCCAGTCCGATCTAGTCCTAATCCGCCCATGTAAAACCATGTATTTTATTTTGCCTCCTAGGCCAAAAGCACTGCTGGAGCTATTTTACCATTAGCCAAATACGATTGGTTTGAGGCAAAATAGCTCCTACTCTGCTTTGTCTAGTTTGCCATCAGAGGCAAAAGCACTGTCGGAGATATTTTGCCATTAGGCAAACCAGATTGGTTGAATTGATCAAGTGACTAGAAGATACATTTGGATTAGCAAATGGTCTTTGTCACGTGACCTAAAACCCTAAACCTAGACTCAAACGCACAACTTAAACGCAAAACCTATAAATCCAAAACTATTAACCAGTGGTTCCCAATAGGGTGGTGGAGACAGAGGTAAAATATCCGACTCCGACATTCCAAAATTAACCGGAATACCCGCTATCCGACACAAAACTGCTAGAAACGGATTTCTCCCAATGCATTTCGCCCCTTTAATCCGGTGTCAAGCGAAATTTCTGACCTCTGTGAAATTTCTGACCTATTATTGTTTGTCAGTCATTTTCCTTCGCAGTGTAAAGGAGTAAAGTTTGGCGATTACTTTTCGATGTGTGTTGTGTAGGCCTAAATTAAAACTTTTTGGTTAAATCTCAGATGCCACAACAAGCTACAGCACGGGAACAACTAGAACCACTGAAAAATACTGAAGTAGCAATGTTATGATTGTTGAACCATTTTTAGTATCTTCAAAGAAACTGATGTTTTTCCTCTTCAAAAAATGGAGTTCGACCGATTAGGTATTTCCCACTAGCTATATCAGTATTGGTCGCTTTCAACCAATCAAACTATAATGAAACGAACTAATGCATACTACTGTACACGAAAAAAGTCCAAAATTCCGCGCGTGCTGGTATGCATACAGGCTTGCAAATGTTATTGCTTGATATTCCTTATTTGACGCTGCCCGTGCAACGACTGGGTCAACAAACTACGAAACTTCTCATTGCAACCGTTTCTCCACTATTTTATCTTATTTTACATTAGGCTTAACAATATACCTGGATATTCGTCAGAACCGCAGTGCTTGACCCCAAACCAGTAACACTCTCCGTGGTCTTGGATAGTTAGTGCGGTAAAGCGTTACACAGGCAGGGGCGGATCCAAGGGGGCGATTGCCCCCACTATAATCTACGAAATTAACTTTATTCACTATGGTTTTGTATATTTTCGAAAAAGCATGCGCGATATAAGGCCAATCTGCTGTCCATTGTTTTGTCGCAGCAGTGTTGTGAAGTTTATACTTCATCTCTCTTACAATAGTGGATCCGTAATGAGACTTACTGCCAAATATTACTGAAATCGACCCCCATAAACTTACTGGCTGCATCGGCCCCTGTACACAGAACAATGTTAATTTGATGGTTACATCACAGTCCTATATCTTCTGCTTTATAATCTTTGTCAGTGGCGGCTCGTGGTGAAATTGGCCGGGAGGGCTGCGAAATTTCATCTCTGGTTGCAGGCCCGTCGCCAAGATTTAGCAGCAGGGGGGCAAAAACCAGATGGAGGGGCAAAAAACAGAAGGGGGGCCACATTTTTAAAATACAGTATTGGATGTACCGTATGCACCAACCGGGGGGCCAAACGTGAAATGGGGGTGCACCGATTTCAAATGGGGGGGCCGGGCACCACTGGCTCCCCAGCTGGCGACCACCCTGTCTGGTTGAACATATGGAATTGTCGCCCTGGCTGTTTTTATAATTAGTGTAGTTTCCAGTCACTCCAGCAGTCCTAATCGTATCAAATTCGTAATTTTCAGTTGCCCTTATTGATACATAGAAAATATTCACTTCAGTTTAATGAAACGAAACCCTAAAGCGTAAACACGAACACGAAAGAATTAACCGGTCCCATCAAACGTATGACGCATAACCACTGCCATCAAAGCTGCAAAGGCGAAAGTCGAACCCAGCACCACTCGCACACCAAGCTTGGATTATTCCGCTCGACTGATGAGGCGCTATTGTTAACAAAACAAAGCTTAGCATTTTATTCAAAGCGTGTCATGGCAGCAGGCCTAGGCTAGAGCCACTTTCTTTGAGCTGGTACTATCATGTTCCTTCAAATGAAGTTTAAATTTTCCAAAAAATTTGGAACAGTTTATGATTTTACACAAGATTTCTTGTTTTTTTGAACTGGATTGTTATGCTTTTTCAGTAAAAGTTTGTATCCAGAATCAGTTACAGCTGCAACGTTCACCTTGCCAAAAAAAAGGTCTGCTTATAGTACATGAATGCTTTTAGGCTTGACAGAATTCTCATGCTTCAAATTTTTCATATTTCAATGTTTTAAACCAGTCACATCTTGTGTTGTCCAAGAATGAGATCCACCAACTACTGCCATACATCTTCAAACGCCAACCCTACAAAGCTCATCAGCTTAGCCTACAGCTGCAAGCTGCACTGGTGCAGATAAACGAGGGGCTGTATTTTCGCAGCCCGAGATTGGCGACCAGATTTGAATCCAATCCAATGCCAATATCGCCAAAGTACTAGTAAAAGCATTGTTAAACTTATAAAATTGTCTGTTTTCATCAACCTGCGTTCAGCAGAGTGTGTGTGTTCATACTATGGACTTCGTGGCTGCTCACAAACAAATAAATTAAATTAAATTAAAAATTCATTATCCAAGAAATTCAGGTAGTAAAAAACAGTCAAGATCATATTTCCTCCGTTTTTTTCTTTAAAAATTCATCGTCAAAATACCAAAAACGCTTTCGGATAGGCGGATATATCACTGTGTTTTTTGCAGCCAATTGTTTGGTTTCTTACGTTAAGGGCTATGCGGAAGACAGCCCCGAAATCGCCAAATTCATCGGTAAGTGTGCTGAAAACATCATCGCATAAGTGGTGTCGTTGGCAAGAAGCGAAACATTGGTTTTGTTGGATTCCTAGGAAACGTTGAGCCGAAATGGTGTCGGAAGTACCGAAAATGATTGTGTTGCGAAATTTTCGTAACTAAATCCAAACTTAAGGCGAGTTTGGCCGTTTGGCGGAATCTTTTGCCTTACATTTTTCAGGGAGGGCTGCAGCCCGGCAGCCCGTCTAGACGAGCCGCCCCTGATCTTTGTTACGAACCATGTGGAGTCAAAAGTGCGTCAAATTATTTGGTTCCAAAATGGCAAATACATTTTTTATTTTTGGAATCAATTCAGCATTTTAGTAGGCTATATTCTAGCCTGCAGAAATCTCCTACCGGGAAGCAGAAATCGCCCCCGAAATCTAGTAAATCACAAAATCGTCCCCATAACACATAAAATCGCCCGTGGGAGCGATTTCGCCCCCGTTGAAGACCACTGCTCAACAGTAACATATACGCATGTTGCTTGAGCAGCTACTGCCTTGCTGAATAATTTCAACCAGCATACAGTAGCTTTTTTCTGTTAAGCGATCTGGGAGAAAGGCCATAAGCCCCTCTCAGTAACACCCTCCGTGGAAGATCATCTTGAACCAAAAGGTAAGAGTCGAACTTGTAAATTGAGATTTAAAGCATAGATGATAAGTGATAGAGCTTCAAGCTAATGGAGAGAGGAGTGATGTGGCGGAGGGTAGATGGCGCCACATGTAAATAAATGGTCACCGCTAGATAGTGCCCATAAGTAACAAGTCACTGTGATAGTCACCACAAGCGAATTATCGTAATTCACTTAATATCCCTATATATTGATAGCGCAACCTAGTAGTAGCAGAATGAATTCGTCGACGGAGCTCCATTACTGCAGGTTGCTTTCCTGTGAGTTAATGCCCCGCACTACGATCTTTCGCTTGTTCTTGCCTCAGTAGTTCGAGGCGATGCACTCAACTGCAATAACGCCTTTGTGCGTTATCACACTAAACACACTTTTATCTTATACAAACGCACAAAAATGGCAAAAAGCTTGTTTTATGAAAAAATCATGAGTTAGTATAGCATCATGTCAATGTGAATTCTGGGGCACGTTCTCTTTGGCTCCTGCTGCTTATGTTCATGGCGTATAACGTAATTGCTTGTCCCTCATGTCCATCTCAGCTCCTGGAGTGACTCTTATTCCATCATATGGCGATTTTTCCAGTGTTTTTAATCGAACACATATCACAAAGATAGAGCAATGCTAAAAATTATATTTTACGAATAAATGATAACCATTTCAGTTTCATTAAACCACAGTAGAAGGCGTTGTCTTCTCTTCCTGCTGACTCAAACTCGGCAGTCTTGAAAAGTGCCACTGCCAGATGATCGAACTCACTTATCTTGGTTTTCAGAAGCTTGATTTTATGTTTCTTAGCATGCTCAAGCGCTGCTTTGATTAAATAGCTTCCCACAGTCTTGCTTTCGTAGTTGTTGTTAACTGCCAAATGCTGCGAAAAATTTAAAATATTTTATTTGTCTTGGAAAAAACTTTCTCGACATGTTGCAGCACAATCTTTCAGCGACCTTTTCAGTGGAATTAAGACAGAAAATTCAAGCAAGTTTTTCTGTCACTAAAGACCTGCTATCACCAGCTTATTGGACTGGTTCCAGCGTTGTCACATGATTCTTCATTTAACTACCGTTTCTGGTTGCATTCAAACTATAGTGAAAGCGTAATTTTCTCCGTACTTTGCATTATTGTAATTGAGTATTCAAGTTGGATCTCAAGGCTACGTATGAACCACCGGGAATATGAAATGTAACAGTAAGCAAACTGCAAAACTGCGATGTTTACACATCCACTAACTATTCAAGTTTTTGCATTTATTAAATTGTAACCAAACTTGCATTTGAAAACTAACTGTAACAAAAGTACAGTAGGGCTACACAGTATTTTAGAAATAAAAGTTGATTAAGTTGGAAATCTTTTATTTTCAAGACAGTTTGGTGCGTAACAATGGGAAAGCCCAAAAGCGCAAAATTAATATAAAAGCAAAAGCCAATGAAGTAAAAGAATCGACACAATCATTTGGCTCAAAACTTTTTGATCTTCGTGAGCTAGCAAAAGTTTGCTGTTTACAGCTTCTTAATTAATGTCGATAGGCAGTAGTAAATTAAAAAGGGAAATCTCAAATCAAGATGACACGCCAGGACTTTTTCTAAAATGGTCATAACAGTCAAACTGCAATCATGAAATTATATAACTGACCAGTGGCGTACGCAGAAAATTTTCATGGGGGGGGTTCTATTAGTGGAATATGGTGGTCATTTGTATTTGCTGTTCGCTCTTTGTGACGTCACAATTTGACGTCATATTCATCTTTCCAAACCAACATTTTGGCGAAGTTTGTTGAGATATTATGCATATTCTTCTAGACGCACTCCCTTTAATTTATGTGTCATGGTACTGAATATAAATTATCAGGTCTCCAGGTTACGATATCCGAGGAAATAAACTCAACCCTACGACACAGCAGTTCATAACTGCAAAAATATCAGGCATCACGTTAAAACAGGGGAGTAAAACACGCTCATCACTGCGTCAAAGCATTTTACAAATGCAAAATGAGGCTGCGCTAATGTCTCGTCGAATAGAAGCAGTGGAGCATAGAAAGTGTGGGACTGGGCTGTCTGACTCACACCTCGGTTTGCAAATTCGAATCTTGCTAAACTACACAAGAATTGTGAATGCGCATAAAGTATGCAAGAAAATTTTAGAATTTTTATGTATAGAAGTCCAGCAAATTTTTAGTTGTCCTTTTACCCTGCTGAGACATTATCAAATGCCTGAATGCTTTTATGTTAACAACTTCTGTTTTTGAGCTCATGTAACAGCTCAATCATGCTACAGAAATTGGCAAAGTAGTCAATGCGGTCAGCGCTTGCGCTGATCAGCCATAGCAGAGAAAATAAAGACAATTGTTTCGAATAAAGTTAACTATTGCGGAACAATATCTTAAACATGCGAAGTGGACGAAAGGTCTGCAAAAAGTGGTGAGATAGTTTCTGGATGCAGACGATAACCCAGATTCCCAGCAAAATCTCATTATTACTTTTTGGCCCATTTACAATGTTACTTGAAATTTACATGCAAATTCATTCCGTGGTATTTGCAATAAGTCGAAAAATTACCAAGCAAAAAGTATGCGAAAACAATTAAATCTCCAATGCACAGGCAATAAAATTTTTGTAAAATATCAAGCTCAAGGGGCGGGCTTTAACCCCCCCCCCCTTGCGTACGCCCTTGCAATGCGGTCAGCGCTTGCGCTGATCAGCCTTAGCAGACAAAATAAAGACAGTTGTTTGGGATAACGTGAACTATCGCGGAACGCAATCTTAAACATGCGTAGTAGACGAAAGGTCTGCAAAAAGCGGTGAGATGGGTTTTGGACGCAGACGATAACCCAGATTCCCATCAAAACCGCATTATTACTTTTTGGCCCATTTACAGTGTTACTTGAAATTTGCATGCAAATTCATTCCGTGGTATTTGCATTAAGTCGACAAATTAACAAGTAAAAAGTATGCGAAAACAATTAATTTCCTTTGCGCAGGTAATAAAGTTTTTGTAAAACATCAAAATCACGGGGGGGTTTTAACCCCAATCCCCCCTTGCGTACGCCCTTGTAACTGACCTTCATTTCGAGCACATTGGTATCACACTGCTGAACGCCCATAGTTCCTACAATTTGTCCTTTCGAAAGTATCAACCAGAACTTCGTCTGCTGTCGACAAAGGTACATTTTTTCGAAGACGCTGCGGCTTCTTACTTCGCCCATCGTGCTAGGAACGATCCTTGTAGTGAAATGGAGAAAAACTGCATTGTTGTAAAACTAGATCCTGAAGCAAACATCGATTGGCTTTGAACTAACACTCTAAGGTCCAACAAACTTACCGAGAAAACTACACAATACGATGGAAGCAACGTAGGCCGCAACAAAAACAATCAAGAAGACACCAATTCCAGTGCTGGACAGCATTGCCCCAGCAGAAAAGGAGACCACAGAGAATATACCCTGAAAAAGCATTCACAGTTAATTCAAAAAAATAAAACAGAGCCATAAGCAGCTTTGTCAGCAAGAACAGTAGAAAATTATTGTACGTTTTATGCCAAGACAAAACGATACATTGCGTTCTTAGCAGACTTACGCAAAATTCAGGAACTTATAATGAGGGTGAGTTTTTTCTTAAAATCAAACATTAATTGTGTTCATTTAAAGCAGTTATCGTTCGCACCACTTTTACGACCCCACTAATATAAAAGGTAATCACGCGCTCAATACAAAAGTTTGAATTAATGATTTTTGTTAAATGAATCAAAACTAAAAGTGGTATTGGAGTGCGTTTCTCGAGCGAGATGTGGGAAAGCGTAAAATGAGAAACTGCGTTGTTGTACACTGAAGTCGAAAAATTGAACATTTCGAATGCAATGTTCAACGAAGTTGTGAACGGCCATTTAGGGCCGCAACCAGCTAATATTTTCAGCCGGAAGAAGATTGTAACGTGCTGTTGTATCTAACAAGCAAACATGTTTTTGAAAATTTCAGTTGGGGCAATTGCCTGGTTTCCCCCCTGGTTGCGGCCCTGAAGGGCACCAATATTGTGTATTTTGAATCATAATAAGCTAAATGCCAAGTACAGTCCGATGTTGCTCACCATGAGTAAAATTTCTAAAATGGGTGCTATACTTTTGCAGCCTGTGAAACATCTTAATAGCCATTATTAAAAAGCAATCTTGCATAATTACGACAAAAAACAGAAATCTTATTTCGTAACAAAAGTCATGGGCAGCGATTAGCTCAGTGATAGAGTGTCCACCTCTAATTGGAAGGTAGGGTGTTCGATCCACGGCAACTGAGTGAATCGTCACAGCGCTCGTTGGGCAAGAGCGTTCACCTGCAATCGGCCCCACAAAAGTATTATTCAGGCTTTGGCCTGCCGCCAATTGTCGCTAAACAAATCCGTCGCATTGCATGCGATCAGAAGTAAAAAGTCAACCTCGAACCATACTTGAAAGCAAATTTTGTCTCAAGAAGCTATCAGCAAATTACACAAATCAACAGCACATTGTAGTGCTCTGTAATACACGTAGGCATAGCGATAAATCGTAAAAAATAGTTGTTCAAAAGTCGCAGTTTACTTATTTGTTTGTTTCATAAATCCACGAAGAGCTTCACATTGATAGTGAAAAAGAGCTTTCTTTGTTCTTTTCAACACACGCTGTAATTGCCTTAAATTTGTCCAGGCTAGCGCACACTGTTGTACGTGTTAAATTCTTCACTGTTTTTTTTGCCTATGCGGTTTTCATATGTGATGAGTAGAAGATAATATACGCTCATTGACCTGTTCTTCCATTCTATTACGACTGCACCTGAAATTTGCACACACTATGAAATACCAGCTGGATAGCGCTTGACCGTAGCGATCGGCGTTATGCATGCAGCGCTACTGAAGCTTTGTTATTCGTTGGCGTGCAAATTTGCGTATGGTCCCTTCCTCCGTATGTCCGCCCTATTCATTTCAGAAGTCTGACGTACAGTACGACCACGACCGTATCGGCCCTGCCAAATGATCATGCAAAATATTTGTTTCGATGTGAAACATTGAAAAATAAGCAGGAAAATAGTTCTGTGAATAATGATTTATTAAATAAAGTCCCATAGCTATTGAAAGAAGTTTTGGTATGTTGAAAAGAAGATTCAGCGTAAACAAAGAAACTATAAAAGCGGTTTTGAAAATATTGAGATCGAAACAAATCCTGTGAAACAAAAGCTACTTCTAATGTATTGTTTCAAAATGCAAACACTATTTGTGGGAAATCTAAAAATCAACAAAAGTTGAGCAGTGCTTTTGTGTGTTATTTAAGCGAAGAAGTCAACACGCCACAATCCTCAGAAAAGGTAGTGTTGTTTTTTTTATAAAAGCACTCGTAGCCTCGATTTCACAAGACTTTAGGTGTATGGGCATAATTTGCCCTTTTTCAAACCCTTGTGGCACAACATACATTTTTCTTGGATTAAAAATTTGCCAGGATGCATATGACGTAACTATACCTGCAGTTTAAAACTGTTTCCTTCCCCCTCAAAGCAGCAAACGTACAAAGGATTCTAAGCAGGGCAGGATTAAGGGGGGGCAAGGGGGCAATTGCCCCGGGCCCTCCGTTCCAAGGGGGCCCCCCGTGATGACATTAATTTGTTTTAAATAAAACATTCGTTTGAGAAATTGTCGTGATTCAAAAGAGATACAAGAATACAACTCAATATTCCGGTGTTGCTCTGAGTTTCATTAATGATTTTTCTGCAAGTTTGGCTTTTTGCCAGTTTTAGTAATCACTACTAAATGAAAATATTTTTGGTTTTGTGCAATGCAAATATATTTGAATTTTGCTTGTAACTTTTCCTGATAATCGTTCTTTTGGCATGGGTTTACCTACTCGTGCATCACGCCTGCTGCACAAATGTTACGAAAACGATACTATTTGCGTGCTTAAGCAGCAAAGCTTGTTCTGGTGTGGTTGCTGTTCAGTATCAATGATTCCTTTAACTTCTTGTGGCGCCTGGAGGTAGCCGCAGCCGAACTGCGACCTTTGTTTCGTCATATAGGATAACCTGTGGTGGAAACGCACTTTTCTTCCGATAGTTACAGTACTATCCTTGCGTTTCATCATAAACGTAACATGTAATTGCGTCTGCGTGGTCCGTCAGAAAAGGTTTTTCATCAGTCGGTTTGTAGGACGAAAGAGCAGAAAACGAAATTGCAGTGTTTAGCTAGCGAGATGCCGAAATCTGTAATGCCATCAGCAGCTAAAAATGATTAAGTTTTTGGAGAGAAAAAGCGCAAGAATCTGGCAGAGTTAGCTAAAACGCCGCGACTGAAACGTTTTATTCCAGCAGAGCTTTTAAAGCAGCAACGTTAAAACAGTGGGGTTAACCAGAGCACCTGAAAACGTAGTGAAAATCACGATATAAGTTTCGAAGCACCTTTCACATTCAGCCCGGCTAGCCATATTGACATGTCATTTTTCCGTTTTTTTGTTTGTAATCTCTGGTTTCTGCTTACTGTTCGGGTGAATCTTGTTTCTTGCCGAGTCACTCTCTAGCCTGTGGAAATATTTTTTCTTAGTAAGAATACACTGTAGCGTTTATATCATAAACTCTCTTCTCGCAGCTAACTCTATGTGCAGTTAAGAACCGTATTTATTCGATTGTAAGCTGCGGCTTATAAAGGTTTTTCATCATTTCATGCGGCTTACAATCAGGGCGGCTTATATTTTTTATTTCTTTACTTTATCGAAAGGTATAGATGACGCTCAGTATTTCCTTGGCTACGCATCATTGATACTGGGGTTGCCAATTACATGTGAAATGCAAGGGTACGCGAACGCCGCGAATGCATCTCAGAGGCACAGGTAACCGGGTCTAAGATATTTCGGCGATGCCGTTTCGGCGATCCTGTTTCGGCGACGCCGTTTCGGTGACGGGACGTTTCGGCGATGGTGGTCGCAGATGTTTTATACGAAAAAATTCTGTTTTTGAAATGTTTCAATGGTTAAACTACAAAGGACGTTTGCTTGATAAGCATTTTTGTTGTCATCCTGAGGACAGGTGTGGTTTCTCTTCCGCCGGTAGTTTTGAAGAGTTTAGTGCGACGGTGACCATGTGTGGAAGGAAATGTGGCTTGTGACGTTTCTTTTTGCTGGCATGAGGCGTTTGTGAGTTTACACAAAAGTTAAGCCTGGACGGCAATTATTGCTTCAGCTTTCGCGTAGTTATTCTGATTGCATTTCACAGATAATGAGTATATTCGTTGTTTCTGTCTGTCGGTTGCCTGTCGGTGTGCGAATATATTCGTACTGTACTTCCAATCCCTTGCCAACAGTTGCCCCCCGGAGTGCGAACTCCTGTTCTAACAGCGGGGCGCCAGAGATTGCCTCTGGGCGAACGCGAACACGCGTTTGGCGGAGCGGGATGCCAGAGTTTGCTCAAAGGCAAACTCCAACTCACATACAATCAAATGCCAAGTAGGCCTCAGCTTTTTCTATGGGCGTCTGACAAATATTCTTGGCCACCTTGGCCAGGTAACCTATATTCAAGTGCGGTTTACGATCAAGGGCAGCCTACATTAATTTTTAGCACCATTTCGTGCGGCTTACTTACAATCAAAGGCGACTATCAAGTGAGCTAACACGGCAGGCGCAGTCGATAATTATCGACTACCGGAAAAAGCAAACGAGAACGTTGCGAATCAGCAAAAACATAAATTTTACAAGCGATGTCGTCATGAATTACGTCATAGAGGCCCTCCTGTGAAAATTGCCCCCGGCCCCCTACCCTTGAATCCGGCTCTGATTCTAGCTGCAGATAATCGTGATCGTGGTTATCAAAATTTGACAATTTCCCATGACATTTGTAGCAAAAAAGGTTGTTTTTTTAGTGTCGTTAGTTTGGAGTGGGTAAAATGAAATTTCACCACTTTTGCCCCCCCCTGGAAAAATCATTTTGTCTACCCCTGGAAAAATCTTTCCGACGCCCACGATCGTGATATTGAAGTATAGAATCATATTTATTCACATGCTTTTCATTTGACATGGATTGGAATAAGTCAAGATTTCTGCAGTTTAGATGCAAGAGGAACAGGTATGAACAGACATGATTAGAGGAGTTACTTCACTCCGATATCGTCAGCACCAATTGAATCCTTTTCACAAGCGTTTCGAAAGAGGTGTGCAAAAGCACTGGAGTAGGAAGCGGGGGTGCAACCGCACTCCCAAAAGTTTTGATTTGGTGAAAATCCCATAAATTCCGGGCAAAATTCTCTAAAATCCGGGAAAAATCTCCGAGAACCTTCTAAAACTCTCTGAAAATATGAGCAAAAATGGCGCCCAACATGCTTTGATTTAAAAATAATGGCGCCAGAATTTACATGAAATGGCGCCCGAATGCCCGAACTGACTTTTTTTGGAGGATACTTCTAAAGAACTTTTCGGACAAGTTTGGGAGAATCCAGGCAAAATTCCTTCACACCCCAAATATTTGCCTGCTCTTACACTTATGTGCAAATGTGCCAGCGCCTATAGATCATTTGCTCAGTGAAATCTCATTCTCGCGCACTTGCAACATTTCCAAACACTGGAAAAGCACAAAAGCAAGAACTTTTTGAAGCAAATGTATAATTTGTTCGTATTTTGATAAGACATTTATTCAAATAATTTACAAAGTTTGTAATCATTCAGATCTCTGTTATCTCAGCCTTAAAATATTAATGATCAGTAAAACAAACATTTTCTCAGTGCAAAATTTTCTTAGAGGGAACACCGGTACGTATTACATTGAAATAATTGAGGTTAGATTTTTTAGTGTTGTTGATTTAGGGAAATAGCGTAAAATACACAACCAGCTGACTCATATAATATAGGCACAAGCCACGAAAGCAACTGCAAGATTACGGTTTCAACTGCATCCATATAAACTTTTCGTAAATTGCGAATAGCCTTGCATTTGAAGCTGAGTAGAGTCATAGAGGCGGGGGTCGGGGAGGGCGGCCGCCCCCCTGTCTTGAAAAATTTCAGGGCAAGTGCAAGTTGCTCAAAAATCCTGCTTGATAAAAAATATTTCAGTACAGTGAAAATTTTCTGGGCACTTCTGTTTTTAAGGGCAAGCGCAAGTTTCTCAAAAACCCTGAATAGTAGTGGGGAACTGTATTTTCTAGGACTGGTTGGACTATTTATATTTCTTTGTTTGTTTAATATATTCACCGCTTGAATATCAGTCAAGCGTATCATTAATGCCCCTGCAGTTGATGACGTCACAAGCACTCTTTCAGGCCTTTGGCCCGTTCAACCGAAGCCCTTTGCCCCTTTGCCCGTTTCCCTCATGGCCCCAGTTTGCCCCCAATGTTCCCGGCCTCCTAGGGCCCCTCATGCTCGAAAGCCATAAGCTAGAGTTTGTATTTTGCCTGGTTGATTATTCTCTTATCATCATTGGCAAAGAGAGCTATTTTATTGACAGTTTCTGTGAACAGTTCATGTTCTCGTGTACGAATGACATTCATCTTTCGATTTTCTTCTTTTCCGGTGAAAAAGCATCGCTTGTAATCCTCAAGATGGATTGATTTTGAAACGACGGGTTTCTTTACCCCTTGCATCGTTTCTCCTCATCTCCATCTTTTTTGGAAGCATACAATTTTGCACGAAGTCCACAAAATTCTAAGATGATTTCCCCGCCACATTCATCCTTGAACATGCCTGGAACGTTTTTGTTCATTCTCAGAATTCCTGAAGAATGGTTTTGTGGAAAATTCGAGGTGTCAAATCTTTCCCGAACATCTTCTCTGATGTCTTTGTAAAAATCTTCCGTTTTTACTTCATACATTAGTGAATCTGTATCAGTCATCAGAAGTTTACAGTTGTCTCCGCATTTCACTTTCATGTAATTATAATGAAAATTATACATGAGAGTGTTTGAGATATCGAGAATCGACATTCCAAGATAAACTGGCTTGTTGAAAACAAGTTCCGTTTTCTTCATATGAACGGCGATGAGATCTCCACTGAATATTGTCGTTCGTTCACAATTTGGTTTCGGAACCAGCTTTTCCGCAGACTTTTCACTTGTTTGACGTCTGACATCAACACGATTTCGGATATTTTCCATAGTTTTTCCAAATACTGAATTGTTCATCAGTTTGAAAAAATATTTTTCGGAATCGTTTGTTGCCTTTGTTCGCAACTGAGTATTCAACTCAATATATGGTTTCAACCAAGCTTCTTCGTTGAATGAAACTCCGCGGTGGATTTTCGAAAGTTTCAAACCCATCTCAAGGTATTGTTTGAGATTGCCATAATGGAGAACATAGTTCTTCTTATTACCAAGAGTTGGAATCAACTTATCGACTTTATTCACAACAACTCTCTCTGGTGCAAGTGGGAGATCATTATGCAAATTATGAAGTTCTTTCGGATACTCCAAATCAACCTCAAGAATGCAACCTTTCCCGTCCTGATCTGAAAATTGTCTCCAATTTGACAGGTCATTTTCAGTCATCCACTCGAAGTTGTTGAGAGGGAGTGGTTGCGACATCGCCCAACCATACAAGTTGTTGGCGTCAAAATACTGAATAAACTTTGATTCTTGAGTTGGATCAAAATTTTTCCAACACTTGTTATTAGCTGTGGAATATCGTGTTGGAATTATTGAGACTCCACCGTGAATTCCTTTTTCAATCATCAACAACATGTTGATGTCACTCAACAGTTCAAGTTGAACTCCCGTCTTCTTGAGACATGCATCCCAAGCAAGTCCAGGCGTGGTGTAATACCAACAAGGGTCCAGCTCATCATTTTCCATACAAACGCCTCTGAAATTTTCAAAGACATCTGCCAAGAGAAGAACGTCTGTTTTGAGATACAGATCATGATATTCACGGAAAATTTTCATTCCAAAATGATTCCAAACTTTTTGAGCATGCTCATAGTCTGAATCACTTATTTCAGAATCATTCAATTTTGAATAAAATTCCTCTTTTGGTGGAAGTTTTGTTTCGTTCAATTTTTCTAAAGAATCGAACCAGTCATAAGGAAATACACCTTTCCTTAGCAAGAGATCACACTCATCACCGAATGTTTCTCTCGCATGTTTAAATTGGTTTGGTTCGAGCTTTCCCGCAAGTTTATCAAGACTTGCTGGCAAGAGCCTGAAACTATCGATAAACCGAATTTTGTATTTGAATTTCTTTTCATCATCATAAATACTTTTTGAGAAACTGATGTATTTCTCTTCAGTATTTGGTATAGAGTCAATATCACCTTCTCCCATCATGTTTAGATTTTTAACAAACAAATGAGCGTCATAACCAGAGAGATTATGAAATTTCACAGGCACAAATTTTGGTTTCCTGAAAAGTTCGTTACATTTTTGATGAGCAGCACCTCTGTATTTCCCAGAAAAATGACAGTGATCACGAACTTTTTTGTCTTTCTCGGTAAAATCTTTTTGGCAAATCCAACATTGTGTTGCATTGTCAAAAGTCGATTTTATCATCCTCTGTCATCATCATTGGTTTAACTTCGGAAGACCAAACTTTTTCAATATAGTTCCAAAGTCTCTTACAAAATATTTCAGCCACGTTTTCATTCCTCAGATTGTTTTGTATACAAAACCGGTTCCAGTTTTTTTCCCGTCATAAACAATATAAAAGCAGAAACCTGAGGGTTCGTGCTTTTGATATTGCTCTTTCTATGAGTGTTCTGAATTTGGTTGACAACTTTGAATTGGTTTTGTCATGCATTCAAAGTCTGCATAAACCGCAATGGGGACTCTCATGGAATGCTTGTGATTTTTAAACTCGAGAGTTGAACCTTTTTCAGGCACCGTAATTTTCACAAAGTCATGTTTCCCACAATATGCTCGATGTCTGTCTAACACTTCCTTCTTTGTGAAAGGATTCAAACATCTCAAACAGAAAAAACTTTTTTCTGTGTGATTTGTCATTTGACTCGTCAAAAGCCTTGATAAATCATTAATTAAGACATAATGTTTGTCCTCGAGCAAAAGAAGATTTACTTCACGTTCTCTTTCAGTCATCTCTGAAATCCTCAAAGGATGAATATTTTTCTCTTCATAACCGAGAACATTCACCGAAATTTTAGGATTTTTGGAGCATAAAATTGGGATAGACTGAACAGTTTCATCAACACTAAAAAAGCCTTCAAAAAACTATACATTTTTATTTTGAGACGTTTCGGATTATTCTTAATCCATCTTCAGTCAAAAAATAAAGCAACACTTGGCAATGCTAGCAATTCAAAACCAAAAGACTCTGTGACGCAATAAATAA